>PPYF01424539.1_pt1 | contig 142492 bp, 130 predicted proteins | sample 1559871 | NCBI WGS metagenome assembly PPYF01 (sample SAMN08240021, study PRJNA423297) | Human gut metagenome, whole genome shotgun sequencing project. | reverse complement strand
ACCTGAAATAACAAAAAGGGAGAAAGCGGCAAGAGACTTGTTTTCAACGGCAGTCTCAAAAGTCAGACAACCCATTGAATCATTTTTCAACTGGTTGAATGAAAAAACAAATATTCAAAGAGCGATGAAAGTCAGATCTACATCTGGACTGCTGGTACATACGATGGGAAAAATTGCCATCGCATTGATTTATCTAATTTTTAACTAAGGAATCAACTACTGATTCGCATAATTCATTTATAAATTGAGCGTTCTTTAAAGGAAATCCCCTTATTCCACCATTCCTAACTGGAAGGACAGGAGGTTAATAAGGGGATTCGTATTTGAATAAAATTCTACATTCTGGAAGGTACTTCGATACCCAGCAAATTCATTCCCAAGCGAACAACTTTAGCTACATTAGCAGACAGAGCGATACGGAATACTTTCACTGCCTCATTCTCTTCGCGCAGAATACTATAGTCATGATAGAACTGATTGTATTCTTTCACCAAGTCATAAGTATAATTAGCAATAATAGACGGGCTGTAATCTTCACCGGCTTGTTTTACAACAGCAGCAAAGTCAGCAACCATCTGAATCAGCCCTTCTTCCTTTTCACTCAATTCAATACCAGCCGGAATCTGTTCAGAAATTACGATACCTGATTCGGCAGCTTTCCGAAGTACAGACTGGATACGTGCATAAGTATATTGAATAAACGGACCTGTATTACCATTGAAGTCGATAGATTCTTTCGGATTGAATGTCATATTCTTACGGGCATCGACTTTCAGAATGAAATATTTCAATGCTCCCAGACCCACAATACGGGCAATATCATCAGCTTCTTCCTGTGTCAAACCATCCAGTTTGCCTAGTTCTTGTGAAGTTTCTTTAGCAGTAGCAATCATTTCCTCCATCAAGTCGTCAGCATCAACTACCGTACCCTCACGGGATTTCATCTTACCTTCCGGCAGTTCCACCATTCCGTAAGAGAAGTGTACCAGACTCTTACCCCATTCGAAACCAAGTTTATCGAGCAAGATAGAAAGCACCTGGAAGTGATAGTTCTGTTCGTTACCTACTACATAAATCATCTTATTAATCGGGTAATCGGCAAAACGAAGTTTAGCCGTACCGATATCCTGAGTCATGTAGACAGAAGTACCGTCACCACGGAGAAGGAGCTTATGATCCAGTCCTTCGGCAGTCAGGTCGGCCCATACGGAACCGTCTTCTTTCTTGTAGAAGAAACCTTTTTCCAGACCTTCCATTACTTTTTCTTTTCCTTCGAGGTAAGTATTGGATTCGTAATAGATCTTGTCGAAGCTGACACCCATCTTCTTGTAGGTTTCGTCGAATCCTGCATATACCCAGTTGTTCATCATTTCCCACAATCCGCGTACTTCCGGATCACCGGCTTCCCACTTCACCAACATTTCGCGGGCCTCCTGCATCAATGGAGATTCAGCTTCAGCCTTTGCTTTCGCTTCATCGTCACTCATTCCCTGCGCTGTAAATTTAGCCATCAGCTCCTTTACTTCCGCTTTATAATGCTTATCGAAAGATACATAATAATCACCTACCAGGTGGTCACCCTTCTTACCCGAAGTTTCAGGAGTTTCACCGTTTCCGTATTCCTTCCATGCCAGCATGGACTTACAGATGTGGATACCACGGTCGTTTACAATATTTGTTTTGACTACCTTATTGCCGTTTGCCGCTACAATGTTAGCCAATGCGTTGCCTAAAAGGTTATTACGCACGTGTCCCAAGTGAAGCGGTTTATTTGTATTCGGAGAAGAATATTCAATCATCACCAATGGAGAAGCGTCAGTGACCTGCACTAAGCCGTACTGTTCATCTGCCTGAATCTCGTTCAGCAACTCAATCCATGTAGCCGATGCAATAGTCAGGTTCAAGAACCCTTTTATCACATTAAACGCTGCTACAGCTGGATCGTTTGCCTTCAGATATTCACCGATTTCCTGTGCCGTTTGCTCCGGTCCTTTTTTTGACATCTTCAGGAAAGGAAATACCACCAACGTCAAATGTCCTTCAAATTCTTTCTTCGTTTTTTGCAACTGCACCATCTTTTCAGGGACTTCCTGACCGTAAAGTGCTTTGAGTCCGCTGATAACGGACGCTACAAGTTTATCTTCTATCTTCATAATCAAGTTATTTCTTGCGCGCAAAGATACAAAAAAAGGAGACGCATCACGTCTCCTCTCTTAATTTCTTTCAACTATCTATCTTATTCAACAGCTGCAGATAATTCAGCACCAGCTTTAAATTTAGCTACTTTCTTAGCAGGAATAGTAATAGTTGCCTTTGTAGAAGGGTTAATACCAGTTCTTTCAGCTCTTTCGCTTACAGAGAAAGTACCAAAACCTACGAGAGATACTTTGTCACCAGCTTTCATAGCATTAGTAACTGAAGTGATGAAAGCATCAAGTGCTTTTTTTGCATCGGCTTTGCTCATTTGAGCTTCAGCAGCCATTGCACTAATAAGATCAGACTTATTCATAATACGTAAAATGATTAATTAATATATTTGTTACACAAAAGATTATCCCACAATGGATTGATTCCACAAATATAGCCGAACAAAACAACATATCAAATAAAAACATAAAAAAAACGCAGCAAATTATTGAAAAAGAGCTAATAGGAAGCGTTTTTCATGCTTTAAAACAGAATTTATTCGTACTTTTGCGTCTATTATCTAAATATTCAGAAATAAAAATGATGCCAACTGTAACTAAAAACCTGATAATTATCAATGTACTAGTATTTTTCGGGACAATCGTAGCCCAACGTTACGGCCTGGATTTAACGAATTATCTGGGATTACATTTTTTCCTCGCAAGTGACTTTAATCCGGCACAGCTTATCACTTATATGTTCATGCACGGCGGATTCAGCCACATTTTCTTTAATATGTTTGCCGTTTTTATGTTCGGACCGATTCTCGAACAAACCTGGGGACCCAAACGTTTCCTCTTTTACTATATTCTCTGCGGTATCGGTGCGGGACTTATCCAGGAAGGGGTACAGTATATTCAATATGTAACGGAACTTAGCCACTACGCACAAGTGAATATAGGTACAGGTGTTATCCCAATGGAAGAGTATCTGAACATGATGACCACCGTAGGTGCTTCGGGAGCCGTTTACGCCATATTGCTGGCATTCGGCATGTTATTTCCCAATAACCGGTTGTTTATCTTCCCGCTGCCATTTCCTATCAAAGCGAAGTTCTTCGTTATAGGATACGCCGCGATTGAATTATGGTCAGGACTTGCCAATAGCGCCGGAGACAATGTCGCTCACTTTGCTCACCTGGGAGGAATGTTATTTGGATTGATCCTGATTTTGTATTGGAGAAAAAAAAGCAATAACAATGGGACATATTATAGCTGATTTAAAGGAGACATTCAGAAGAGGAAATATTTTCATCCAACTGATTTATATCAACGTAGGCATCTTTGTGATTGGCACGTTGATTAACGTTTTCTTGCGACTGTTTGAAGTAAGTACCCCCGATATATTCGGTATATTTGCCCTGCCGGCATCCTTTATCGGATTTATTCATCAGCCGTGGTCGTTATTTACTTATATGTTTATGCATGCCGGTGTCCTGCATATTTTATTCAATATGCTCTGGCTGTATTGGTTCGGAAGTTTGTTTCTCTACTTTTTCTCGGCCAAACATTTAAGAGGACTATATGTATTAGGAGGTATCTGTGGAGGTTTACTGTATATGGTTGCCTACAATGTATTTCCTTTATTCAGTTCGCAAGTAGCGGGTGCAACATTGGTAGGAGCATCAGCTTCCGTATTAGCCATCGTAGCTGCTACGGCTTATCGTGAACCAAATTACAGGGTGCAACTTTTTCTTTTCGGTGCTATCCGTCTCAAATATCTGGCACTGGTTGTTATCGGAATCGATGTATTATCCATCACCTCAAGTAATGCCGGAGGACATATCGCCCACCTGGGCGGTGCTCTTGCAGGACTTTGGTTTGCCGCCAGCCTAAGTAAAGGAACTGATTTGACTTCCTGGATCAACTGGATTCTGGATGGTTTCACTTCCTTGTTTCAAAAGAAAACATGGAAACGGAAACCGAAAATGAAGGTACACTATGGAAACAGTGCCATCGGTCGCGAGAAGGATTATGATTACAATGCCCACAAAAAAGCACAGTCTGATGAAGTGGACCGTATTTTGGAAAAACTAAAGAAATCCGGTTACGACAGTCTGACAACTGAAGAAAAGAAAAGCTTGTTCGACGCAAGCAAAAGATAAAAGAATGGAACATATTGGCAAATTTGTCGCATATCTGATACTTGCTGTCAACGCTCTCTTCGTGGGAACGTTGATATTAAGCGCTTATAGCCCTTACCTTAACCCGAAAATAAACCCACTTGCTTCCAGCTTGGGACTTGCATTTCCGATATTCCTGACGATTAATCTGATTTTTATCGGCTTCTGGGCATTTGTCAATTACCGCTATGCGCTCTTGCCTGCCATCGGTTTTCTAATTTGTATTCCGCAGATACGGACTTATATTCCTTTTAACTCCACCACTAAAACCATACCGGAAGGAAGCATCAAAATCCTATCCTACAACGTAATGAGTTTCAACAATTTGGAGAAGAAAGATGGAAAAAACCCGGTATTGTCTTATCTTGTAGATAGTAACGCCGATATTATCTGTCTGCAAGAATATAACACCGCTACCAACAAGAAATACCTGACGGAACAGGACATTAAAAAAGCATTGAAAGCCTATCCTTACCAATCCGTCCACCAACAAGGGAAAGGAGATGTGCAACTTGCCTGTTTCTCTAAGTTCCCCATACTCTCGATACATCCCATCGAATATGAAAGTAATTATAACGGCTCCATGAAATATGTACTGAATGTGAATAACGACACTCTTACATTAATCAACAACCACCTGGAATCCAACAAGCTCACCAAAGAAGACAGAGGGATGTATGAGGATATGATTAAAGACCCGAATGCCAAGAAAGTAAAAACCGGACTTAGGCAATTAATAAGAAAACTGGCGGAAGCATCGGCTATCCGGGCTACACAAGCAGATTCTGTGGCTAAAACCATTGCAGAAAGTAAATATCCGACAACCATAGTATGCGGCGATTTCAACGACGGTTCTATCTCATATACCCATCGCATCCTGACTCAAAAACTAGACGATGCATTCACACAGTCCGGTAAAGGATTGGGGATTTCCTACAATCAGAACAAGTTCTATTTCCGCATAGACAATATCTTGATCAGCCCCAACCTGAAAGCCTACAATTGCACAGTAGACCGGTCTATCAAGGCATCAGACCATTACCCGATCTGGTGCTATATCAGTAAACGATAAGAACTGAAAACTCTAATAAAAAACACTTATGATGATTAAAAAGACACTAACCATTTTAGCAGTAAGTTGTATGATGTACTCCTGTGCTACGAAAACAGAAAGCAATCCTTTCTTTACAGAGTTTCAAACCGAGTATGGTGTTCCTTCTTTCGACAAGATTAAATTAGAGCACTATGAACCTGCCTTTCTAAAAGGTATAGAAGAACAGAATCAAAATATCGAAGCCATCATCGAAAGCCCGGAAATTCCGACATTCGAAAATACGATTGTGGCTTTGGATAACAGCGCACCCATCTTAGACCGGGTAAGCATCATTTTCTTCAATATGACAGATGCGGAAACTACTGATTCGCTGACCGCACTTTCCATCAAACTGGCACCGGTTCTTTCGGAACATAATGACAATATCTCCCTGAATGGGAAACTATTCAAACGGGTGAACGATGTCTACCAAAAGAAAGATTCATTGAACCTGACGTCGGAACAAGAACGTCTGCTGGACAAGACTTATAAAAGATTTATCCGTTCCGGAGCGAACCTTGGCGAAAAGGACCAAACTCGTCTCCGCGAAATCAACAAGGAGCTTTCTACACTTGGCATCACTTTCAGCAACAATGTGCTGAATGAGAATAATGCCTTCCAACTTTTCGTTGACAAGGAAGAAGATCTGGCAGGATTGCCTGAATGGTTCCGCCAAAGTGCGGCCGAAGAAGCGAAAGCAGCCGGACAACCGGGAAAATGGTTGTTCACCCTGCACAATGCCAGCCGTCTGCCTTTCCTGCAATATTCTGAAAATCGCCCGCTCCGGGAGCAAATATACAAAGCTTATATCAACCGCGGCAACAACAACGACGGAAACGATAACAAGGAAAACATCCGCAAGATCGTTTCTCTCCGCCTGGAAAAAGCGAACTTATTAGGTTTCGACTGTTATGCAAACTTCGTCCTGGATGAAACCATGGCAAAGAACGCCAACAACGTAATGAGCCTTTTAAATAACCTCTGGAGCTACGCACTGCCAAAAGCAAAAGCAGAAGCTACCGAACTTCAGAAATTAATGGATAAGGAAGGAAAAGGAGAAAAACTGGAAGCATGGGACTGGTGGTATTATACCGAAAAACTACGGAAAGAAAAATACAACCTGTCTGAAGAGGATACAAAACCTTACTTCAAACTGGAGAATGTACGCGATGGCGCTTTCGCCGTAGCCAACAAATTATATGGCATCACCCTAAGCAAACTGGAAGGCATACCAACTTATCACCCTGATGTAGAAGTCTTTGAAGTGAAAGACGCAGACGGTTCCCAGCTCGGTATCTTCTATGTAGACTATTTCCCACGTCCCGGGAAAAGCGGTGGTGCATGGATGAGCAACTATCGTGAGCAACACGGAACAACCCGTCCGTTGGTATGCAACGTTTGCAGCTTTACCAAGCCGGTAGGCGACACCCCCTCTTTATTGACCATGGATGAAGTGGAAACCCTGTTTCACGAATTTGGTCACGCTCTGCACGGACTGCTGACAAAATGTGAATACAAAGGAACATCGGGAACCAACGTGGTACGCGACTTTGTAGAGCTTCCTTCTCAAATCAACGAACACTGGGCGACTGAACCCGAAGTGCTGAAAATGTATGCCAAACATTATCAGACAGGAGAAGTGATACCCGACGAAATCATCGAGAAGATACTGCAACAGAAAACTTTCAACCAGGGCTTCATGACCACCGAATTACTGGCTGCCGCCATCCTCGACATGAACCTGCACACGATGACAGATGTAAAGAATCTGGATATGCTTGCATTCGAAAAAGAAGCGATGGACAAGCTTAATTTGATTCCCGAAATAGCACCGCGTTATCGCGTGACTTACTTCAATCATATCATTGGCGGATACGCAGCCGGATACTATAGTTACCTATGGGCCAACGTATTGGACAATGATGCTTTCGAAGCTTTCAAAGAACATGGTATTTTTGATAAAAACACCGCCGACCTGTTCCGCCATAACGTATTGGAGAAGGGAGACAGCGAAGACCCGATGGTGCTTTATAAGAATTTCCGTGGAGCGGAACCAAGCCTGGAACCACTACTGAAAAACAGAGGAATGAAATAATTCAGCAAAAAAGCCCTTAAACATCAAATATTTGAGGGCTTATTACACATGAATGTGAAAAAAAAACTATATTTGCAGCCTTGTATGCGGCAAAAAGAACTTGTGTACGACAGAATTTAACTGAAAATTAAATTAAAAAAGTAATCATCATAAATTAAAAGTAAAATGCAAAACAAAGGATTTGTAAAGGTTTTTGCGGTATTACTCACACTGGTATGTGTGTTCTATCTCTCCTTCTCCTTCGTAACACGCCATTATACCAACAAGGCGAAAGAAATTGCGAACGGCGACCCGAAAGTGGAACAAGACTACCTCGACTCTCTCTCCAATGAGAAAGTGTGGTTGGGTAACTGGACGCTGAAACAATGTCGTGAGATGGAGATTAGTTTAGGTTTGGACCTAAAAGGTGGTATGAACGTTATCCTTGAAGTTTCTGTACCTGATGTTATCAAAGCACTGGCTGACAACAAGCCGGATGAAGCTTTCAACAATGCATTGGCAGAAGCTGCAAAACAGGCTGTAAACAGCCAGGATGATATCATCACGCTATTTGTCAGAGAATACCACAAAGCTGCTCCTAACGCAAAACTTTCCGAACTCTTCGCAACACAACAGTTGAAAGACAAAGTTAACCAGAAATCATCGGATGCAGAAGTTGAAAAAGTATTGAGAGCAGAAGTAAAAGCTGCTGTTGAAAACTCATATAACGTACTTCGTACACGTATCGACCGTTTCGGTGTTGTTCAGCCGAATATCCAGAGCCTGGAAGACAAAATGGGTCGTATCATGGTGGAATTGCCGGGTATCAAAGAGCCGGAACGTGTGAGAAAACTTCTCCAAGGTTCTGCTAACCTGGAATTCTGGGAAACTTATACAGCTAAAGAAGTTCTTCCTGCCATGCAATCTGCTGATGCTAAATTGCGTGCTGTATTAGCGCAGGAGACAGATGCAGACTCTACCGCTGTAGATTCCACCAAAGAAGCTCCGCTTGCAGAAGCTACTCCGGCCAAGAAAAGCGTAAGTGCTGCCGACAGTCTTGCTGCTGCCCTGAAAGGAGATGCTACAACTACTGAAGATAATTCAACAGCTAACCTGGCAGAAATTAAAAAGCAATACCCTCTGTTGGCTATCCTGCAGTTGAACTCTAGCGGACAAGGTCCTGTGATCGGTTACGCTAACTACAAAGACACTGCTGATATCAACAAATATCTGGCTATGCCGGAAGTTAAAGCAGAACTCCCGAAAGACCTTCATTTGAAATGGGGTGTTTCTCCTTCTGAATTTGACAAGAAAGGACAGACGTTCGAATTATATGCTATCAAGTCTACCGAACGCAACGGTAAAGCTCCGTTGGAAGGTGATGTAGTAACAGACGCGAAAGATGAATTTGACCAATACAGCAAACCGGCTGTCAGCATGACTATGAACTCTGACGGTGCACGTCGTTGGGCACAGTTGACTAAACAAAACATCGGTCGTTCTATCGCTATCGTTCTTGATAACTATGTATATTCTGCACCAAACGTAAACTCTGAAATCACAGGTGGACGTTCACAGATTACAGGTCATTTCACTCCTGAACAGGCAAAAGACTTAGCAAACGTATTGAAATCAGGTAAGATGCCGGCTCCGGCTCACATCGTACAGGAAGATATCGTTGGTCCGTCATTGGGTCAGGAATCTATCAATGCAGGTGTATTCTCATTCGTAGTGGCTCTGATTCTGTTGATGATCTATATGTGTATGATGTACGGCTTCATACCGGGTATGATTGCCAATGGTGCATTGTTCCTGAACTTCTTCTTCGTATTAGGTGTCCTCTCCTCCTTCCAGGCAGCATTGACAATGTCCGGTATTGCCGGTATGGTGTTGTCACTAGGTATGGCAGTGGATGCGAACGTACTTATCTACGAACGTACTAAAGAAGAACTTCGTGCCGGTAAAGGTGTGAAGAAAGCACTTGCTGACGGTTATTCCAACGCATTCTCCGCTATCTTCGACTCGAACCTGACATCCATCATCACAGGTGTCATTCTGTTTAACTTCGGTACCGGTCCGATCCGTGGTTTTGCTACGACATTGATTATCGGTATTCTAGTATCCTTCTTCACCGCTGTGTTCATGACTCGTATAGTTTACGAACACTTCATGAACAAGGACAAACTGTTGAACCTTACATTCACAACCCCTGTTTCAAGAAACTTGATGACCAACACACGTTTTGATTTTATGGGAACAAACAAAAAATCCCTTATCATCACTGTAGCCATCATCCTCGTTTGTATCGGTTCATTTGCCATGCGTGGTTTAAGTCAGAGTATCGACTTTACCGGTGGACGTAATTTCAAAGTACAATTCGAGAATCCGGTAGAACCCGAACAGATTCGTGAATTGATCTCCAGCAAGTTCGGTGATGCTAACGTTAGTGTTATCGCTATCGGTACAGACAAGAAAACTGTACGTATCAGTACCAACTACCGTATTGAAGATGCAGGAAACGATGTTGACTCTCAAATCGAAGCATACTTATATGAGACTTTGAAACCTGTGCTGACTCAAAACATCACTCTAGCTACCTTTATCGACCGTGATAATCACACTGGTGGTAGTATTGTAAGTTCTCAAAAAGTGGGTCCAAGTATCGCAGACGATATCAAGACAGGTGCTATTTATTCTGTAGTATTGGCATTGATTGCTATCGGTCTGTATATCTTAATCCGTTTCCGCAACATCGCATATAGTATTGGCTCTATCGTAGCTCTATCGTGCGATACCATCATGATTATCGGTGCTTACTCATTGTTATGGGGCATCGTTCCATTCTCACTGGAAATCGATCAAACATTCATTGGGGCTATCCTGACAGCTATCGGTTACTCTATCAATGACAAGGTGGTAATCTTCGACCGTGTGCGTGAGTTCTTCGGCCTGTATCCGAAACGTGACAAACGTCAGTTGTTCAACGATTCATTGAACACTACACTTGCACGTACTATCAATACATCATTAAGTACATTGATCGTATTGCTGTGTATCTTCATCCTTGGCGGTGATTCAATCCGCAGCTTTGCATTCGCAATGATCTTGGGTGTTGTTATCGGTACATTGTCATCACTGTTCATTGCATCTCCGATTGCATACAACATGATGAAGAACAAAAAAGTTGTACCAGTAACTACGGAAGAATAATAAATTCCAGAAATAGAAAAAGCCTCTTCCGAACAATTCGGTAGAGGCTTTTTCTATTGATTATTAAAACAAATAGAAGCTATAAGACGTTCATCTTAAAAGAAGCCATTGTTAAACTTAAAACCAGATACAGCATGAAAGCAAACCAAAACAACTTCTCACAGATTCTCCGTAGTAGCCCCGAGGGGAATCGAACCCCTATCTAAAGTTTAGGAAACTTTAGACTTATCCCATATAATCAGATAGTTACATAGTAAAAGTAAGTTTTTGTAGAATATTTGTAGAAAAAGTACCAAAAAAAATGAGATCCCACCACCCAAAGGCAGTAAGGATCTCACTAATGCAACACCGATTTTGATTATCGGATACTGCAAACATACGAATAATATTTGAAACAAAGAAAAAACCGTGCGGACTTCTCAGCTGGCACGGCTTAATACACAAACATTTCTACAAAAAGCTATTTCCTTTTTCTTCCTTTCAACTCTATATACTCAGTATAAACAATCTTACTGTGTGGATTGCTACTAACCACCTCCTGCCTGATTGCTTTAGTACCCCATTTTATGAAAAGGAACTTTTTAGGGATCCTATGGACTACCTGGCTAAGTGTATCAACACTTTCAATCTTAGCGGAAAAGGTTTCTCCATCCAGTACGCCATTCAATGTAACCCAGGGATCCCGCCATTTGACAACCTTTAGGTTTACTGGGAGATCACGGTACACAATACTATCACGTACTACCGTCTGGATCTCCACCTCTGTTTTTGTAACGGTGGTGGATACAGACTGGATCCTGCCAATCTTTATATTCAGATCATCAATAGTTTTAGTCAGATCCTGACAATGATTTTCCAGCTCAGACTTAGATAGCTCCAGTTTCAAAACAGAAGCAGCACTTTTACCCGATTCTGTTTTATAATAATCCACATCAGAGAGGAGAGCTTCCTGATTATCAGCCAGGCGTTTTTTCTCCTCTCTAACATTATTCAGCCAGTATGATAAAACCGAAACGGTTAATATCAAAGCCACATTAACGTACAGCAGTATCTTATTCATGCTCATTTATGTATTTAATTATACCATCTACATGAACCTGAACAATCTGTTTCTTACCACCAGGAGAAAGGAGAAAAGCTACATCATCCTTATTATCCTGGAAAAAGTTCTCTGTAAGAACAGCTGGGCATTTCGTTTTCTGGAGTATATAGAAATTTTCTTCCCAGTCAGGATCTCCATCACTCATATCCTTTCTGATCTTTTGCCCGACAAATACAGTTTCGGCAACATCATACAAACAAGTAGCTAAAGCATCTGCCTTAGTTCTGCCTTTAGTTGTGTAGGCAGACCAGCCACGGGCTTGCATCCACTCACCACATCCAGCAGCATTACAATGTACTGAAACAAGGATAACATTTGAGGTACCCAGCTTACCACAAAACTCATTAGCTCTACGTGCTCTCTCAGCCAGGGATACATCCATATTTTCCTTTACAATGCGCTCAGCATCGTACCCTCTTTTTGTAAGTTCACGTACAATATCATCCGCTATTTCACGTGCATAGGCGTACTCTCTGAGTACTCCGTCTGGAGATCGTTTACCTGGTGTATTCTCTCCGTGTCCGTTATCTATTAAAATTTTCATTGATTTAATCTATGATAAAAATCCAACTTTATATTTTCGTAAACGGTTGAAACATTCGTGAAAGCCCTATTATTATTGGCTCCGCTTTCATTGTATATTTCACCCTCAATCACTTTAGCCACATCCTCTATCCACTCAGAATTAGTATAAGAGGAGAGCTTTTTCCCACGATAGGTAAAGCTATCAAAACGGCTATTCCTATCCTCATGCAAGTTTCTAAGTAAGGCTCTGATCTTTTGCCTGGTTGCTTCCCTATCCGCTATATGGTTTTCCTCCCTGATCCTTTTTATCATTTGACAAACCTTTTCTACTGATAGATCGAAATACACGCCAGACACATTTTTAACTCGTAACTGAGTCTCAGGACGTAACCCCTCGGAAATATCTGCCAGCATATCATTCTGATTTCGGGTTTCTTGCAACAAATCGCTCATTGTCTTTTCAGATCTGGATATAATACCATTTATGATAGACTTGAACCACTTGAAACACGCAACCATTAACCCAGCTGATAATATAAGGAAAAAGGCAGCTGTTACAGCCATCATCCCAACGTCACCTATACTTTTGGCTACTGTTGTTACATCCTCTACCATTACCTGTTTCTCCTGTATTTGTTCCGTTTGTAATAATCGAAGTTATCTCTATCCTGCTGAGTAACCTGACTGTTAGGAGAAAAGAACTTAAACCCTGTATTATTGCCAAAGCGAACTACTTTGATAATAGCCCGAAAAGGAAACATACGTTCTGGGTTGCATACCACATCTTTCAACCGTTTGCTTTCAGTGAAAAAAGCGGAACGTGAAACTCCCTCTCCGAAAGAGATGAGTGTACGCATACCATTCTCAGTTTGAACATCCGTTTTTACTCCAGTGAAAACAATAGGTTCATTTATGAGAGCATCCACACTGGAATACTCACAGTCAAATAAACCATCACTACCAGCCGATACTACAACAGAATCATCTTCAAAGTCTACTATTTGGTTCATAGATCAGTCGGAACATTATAGGTTTTACAGTCTGTATCAATATCTGATCTAACAGCCAGGCGTTCCCTTAAAAAATCTTCATAAGGTTTCTTGTAGGACTCATCAAGCAATCCCAATACAGCAGATTGGTATTCATTCACCAGCTTACTCTCTTTTGTAGTCGAATACTTTGCAGTAAGCAGGGTTGCAAAGATGTTATCACCAGTCTTAGGATACTCTACACGCACACTGTCATACTGGAACATCTTACCAGTAGCAGCTTTCTCATCATTAGTAACAGTTATACCACCGTTCTCATCTTTAATAACCGATACCTCTTTGATATTGTGGTTATAAAGGAAAGTTCCCTGCCCGTTATACAGGTCATAGAACACCTCAGGCGTTGCATCAGCCAACAGCCCGATATTCAGAACATTTTGCTTTTCCATTGTTAATACAATTATTTAAAATGAATTTACTATGTTCCTCTGAGCATCTGATTATCCAGCCATATTCAGACGGAAAGAGGTGCTTAATTGCTATCTCATCAGAGATGTTATACTGCTTTCTCACACGGTCAAACTTCGTATAGAACCTCTGTAGGATACCTCTCCTGAGTAGGATCCCGTAGTGGTTTTGTTTGAAACCAACATAATCAATACAGCGAGCATCTACAGGAAATATCTGCCAGTTATGCTTAATTTCCAGTTTCAGCTCTGCACCCAGGTAAAGCCCCATCATATCCAGTATGTAATGGAGAGTTTCTTTGCTATGGTGCAAAATCACTATATCATCCATATACCTGTAGTAATACTTAATCCCCAGATCTTCTTTCATCCAGTGATCGAAGTAAGCCAGATATAAATTAGCCAGATACTGGCTCGTAAAGTTGCCAATAGGCAACCCTTTTTCTTTACCGTTGCTATCTATAACTTTATCCAACAGCCTCAGCATTTGCTCATCAGCTATCATATATCTTATGATCCTTTTGAGTGCTGCATGATCTACATTATCGTAGAACTTCTTTATGTCGATCTTTAGGCAATACTGTGTACCTTTTCGATCTGTAACCAGGTCATGGTGTATATCCTCCATACATTTATGAGTCCCCCGCCCTTTAATGCAGGCGTATGTATGAGAGATAAAAACATTCGTCCAATACTCTCCCAGAATATTGATAATACAATGGTGTACTATCCGATCAGGGTAGAATGGAGCAATCATTATGATCCTTTCTTTCGGTTCATAAATCGTTTTTATCCGATACTCACCAGGTGTATATGTTTCGTAGTAGAGCATTTCCCATAGATCGGTCAAATTCTCACTTATACGATTATTGAACTTTGTTATTTCAGTTCTAACACCTTTCCCTTTTTGAGCTTTGTACTGAGAAAGAACTAAGTTAGCAGAATCATAAACGTATTGATAGATGTTTTTCAGGCGTTTACTTTCTTCAATGAAGTAACCGCAATCCTCAAAATCTTCATAATCCAGTAGCCTTGTATCGCTACCATAACATAGTCCGTATTCAGTCCTAACTATACTCATTGTGCCGTTGGTCTATATCAGAGCTTTCAATTCCTTACTAACACCGATCTAATTCATATTTTTTTGCCAGCTACCAGCAGTACCAGTAACTCCTGTGAGGCAAGGTTGTGACGGTTTAATGGCTATCTTATATTTTAAGAGAAACCGTAACGGTATAGGCGGAACCCAATGTTCGCATTCGAGTTCGAGGAGCGATTATTCGTATTCAGATAACCGAAACCCGCATTCGCACCATTATTCGCATTAGCAGACAAGAGGGCACCCACGACCGTCACAACCCTTTATTTCAAAATTTCAATTCACGCTTTTTGCAGTCCACCGCCAACCGTCAAAAACGGCACAGGCGGAACCCAACGTGCGCAGACGAGTTCGAGGAGCGAGTACTCGTATACAGAGAACCGAAACCCGCACCCGCACCATAAAGCGCATAAGCAGACAAGAGGGCACCATACCATCCTACAGCAGACCAGCCAGCACCAGCTACAGGAGTCCAGTAGTAATCACATCCTCCAGCATTAGAGGATCCACCAACTGTTTCAGCAAATGAATATGTTTTGCTTGAATGAGCAAACTGGAGAACATAACCCTCAGCTCTGGGTAGATCTGTTATTGCTTCGTATCCATCAGGTACGTTAGTTGCGCTGTCTGAATGAGAGGTGAATTTGGTAGGATCCTCACAAACATAAGCAGTTGATTTGTCCGATCCATGATAAATAAGAACATCATCTGCTAACATCCATAAATATTGGAAAGGAACCTCCAAACCACGATAAGAGGAAACCTGTACAGTTTTATCACCTCCAGTCCATCCTTTTATCACATAAGGCACAAGCCCTGTATTATTTCCAAGAGTAGCAGTTACACCACAAGGGATAAATGGTTTGTATCCAGCCCATTCATTCCATTGAGTACCATCAACAGCAGTACCCTCTCCAAGCCCACCCTGTTTGTACCCATCAGCCGTTAGAGTTGCATTGTATCCATCCTGGCAGTGCAATGAAGCATATTCACATCTTTGCAACCAGGCTATTTCATTGTAGGCTCTATAAGCCCCATGATGAGTACCGTTTTTGCAATATGGACGAACTCCATCCTTAGAGATGGATGTACGAGCCATACCGAGCTGGGAGTTATAGGTTCCATCTTTAGCAGCATCACCATCCCCAGATCCACCTCTGAACTGAGCTGCATTTGATTTCAGCTTAACAAACCCACTCGCATCACGTAGGATCTCATCACCATTCCATTCAAGCCAGCATCCAGAAACAGCAATGCTATTTGTAATGTCAATGGTTGCAAACCAGGGAGAAATAGCTTTGCGATCCATTTTAATAAAACCTGGCAACGGATATTCAGACCATGCACGTAGCCACTTTGTGCCCTCAAATTCTAAACGAAAATAATACTCTGGTTTTTCCAGCATCACATTTCCATCAGTGCTATCAATAATAGCAGTTGCGCCACTCTCTTTTTTACGGCTATCATTCTGGTGGAGGTAGTATTTTACCGATCCATCAGGGTTTTCAACAAAACGTTTGATTTTAGCCTGGATAGGCAAAGTTTTATGCAAATCCAGATTTCCAACACGTTTCAGCTTATAGTCACGACTTGTAAAGTCACCTTGAACCCCGTACCACATATCGTAGGGGTATTGTGGTTTGGTTGAGCCACTACCTAAAAGTAATCCCATAACGTAATTATTTAATAGTTTCACCTGCTCCCCAGAAAACATCAAAAGCAGCCAGATCTATAGCATTTGGGGAGATCTTAACTATAGCTGCTGGTGTCCAGTCCCCTATAGGCACTGGAAAGTCACTTGCCTTTTTATCACAAATAAGCTGGCACCTAACCAAAGTATTTGCCTCCATTGTGACCTTTTTAGGGCGCACAAATATGGAAAAAGGAATACTCCCCAGGCTAAACCCCTGGGAGATGTCTGTTATTTGTCCTTTGGATAAAATCCTCAGACTGTACATAGTTGTTTCCATAATTCACTTAGTTAATACTGCAAATATACTAAAAGTGTGTAGCTGATACACATATTTGAAAAGAAAAAAGATATATTCCAGCCATTTATACCTTTTTACCTTCTCTATCAATTCAACGAACTCCTATTATTACCAGATAAATTACACATATCTGGAAAAATTGCCCTACTATACCACCTAACAAAGTGGCAATTATATCCAGCCAATCCCACTTATTACCATAGGATTTATCTTTAAACTCCATACCAGCAGCTAGTCCAGCCACAAACAAAATAGTAAGGAGAAAAGCACACGGAATAGCATACCCAAAATGCTTCATTCTATTGCTTTCTTTGATCCATTTCATAATATAATAATTTAATTAACCGTTTCTTGATAATACATACCATTCTCCACCAACATAAACTAATTGCACGACACAGCCAGATCCCAGCGAAATAGAACTACTACCACTCATTCCAGAATATATCATTTTACCATTTCCATTAATTGATATACTTGAACCATTTTGACTTACAAAATACAATAACTGCCCAGTGTATGGAGAGGGTGGTAAGTAAATAATAGATGTTGATCCTAACGATTTTATAAAACAATCACTTGAAGTTAATGTTACATTTGACGTAACATTTCTAACTCCTAATCTAAACCCTCGGCTTGCATATAAATTTCCGGACAAAGTGAGAGTTCCATTGGCATCCCAGGAAACATTTCCATCTGCCAATTTCCCACTTCCATCTTTATTCAAAATAATTTTTCCATTACCTACAGAAATTAATCCATTGACTCCATCCATGAAAATATTTCCATCCTGGCTTTCTAAGCGATTATTCCTAAATACCCACCCTGCTACATTAGCCTCCTCAGCAAGCAATAGCTGGGTAGCAACACTTTCAAATTGAGCACCAAATGTATTCCATTTACTTGTATCAGTTGGAGCTTTCCCTGAGAATGTTCCAGCATCTATACGAGCAACGTAATACACGCCATTATACTTTACTACATCCAGCCTGTATTTCGTTCCATAATATGTATTATTGTTATCATAAACTCCTCTAAAAACGGTCGCTGGACTATCTCCTTTATCTCCTTTGCCGCCATCTACCCCATTTATTCTTACTGGCGTACTCCAATTTTGCAGTAACATCCCACTTGCCGACTTCTTAGCAACAGTGCACCAAAGATATTCAAGTGTGTTTAATGCTGGCATAACAGTATCCCATCCACTCGGATTAACAGCTGTATTCGACAAAGCTGGCGGTGTTGTATTTGAGCTATTCTTAGCATACCTATATTCAAAATATGCACCATCCGAACCATCGGTACCGTCTTGACCGAATTTAGCCCATACAGCTGGAGTAGAGAATCCGCCCCATACTCCATTAGCTTTCTTTCTTACACATACCCATTCATAAATATATGTAGATGTAACGCCAACAGGTTCATCCGTCCACCCAATGGGGACAAAATCCTCAGCTTGTGATATTTCAGTTGGGCGAGATGGAGATGTGGATATAGTAGTTCTCTTGTAAATATACTCATAACCATCACCATCCATACCTTTTTCTCCCCATTTAGACCAAATAACAGGAGATGAGAACTCCCCCCATACGCCAGCTATTTTATATCGAACACAAATCCATTCATACAAATAGGTTGAAGTTACTCCCTGAGGATTGTCATACCATCCAGAGGGTACATAGTCCACTTCCTGAGATGTTTCAGGTTTAATCGGTGGAGTTGGACTTTCTGTTATCTTGTAAATAAACTCAATATCCGTACCATCAGCACCATCTTTACCGTTTAAGCCACTTAATCTAATTGGCTTAGTCCACACACCGTAAGCAGAACCTAAACCAGTAACCTTTACTTGTGACATCCAAACAAACTGATTACCAGTAGGAGCTGGAGGGATAGAACTCCATCCTTTAGGTGGAATATCTCCACCTGATGGAGTTGCTGGTTGCGTAGCCGCTGTTTTATAAACAAATTCCAAATGTCCACCATCCGAACCATCGGTACCGTCTTGACCTTTCGCAACAACACCCCAAAATGTTGAGTCTATTGGTAGATTACCTTTACTTGGTGTAGGATTAATATAACGATAGGTACAAGTTGATCCATTGGATGTATAACTAACTTCATCCCCTTTATAATATATATACTGAGCGTTCCATATACCTCTATACACTCCCAAATCTGATAAGTCTCCAGAATCGCTGAGTAACTTTACATTACGCAATGTAAGTTGATTTTTTGCAGTAACATTCCAATCTATAGAGCTGGTCGCATCCCCGATCCTGAATTTATTGCCATCCAGATCCAGGTAACACTCCCCATCACTGGTAACAATCTTTCCAGTAGTGATAGTATTCCCGTTGATCCTGGTAAACCCATAGGTAGTAACAAAATCACGAAAATTATCATCTGAATGCAAAGATCCGATTATACCCACCTGGAAATAGTAGTTATTGGGATCACTTACAGGCTCAACCCTCAGCTGCTCCTGAGTGATATAAAATGTTCCGTTATCAGTCGTTTTACTACATTTCGCAAAAACATAATACCCACCTGTTTCACTAAGGATAACAGTGGTTCCTGCCATATTCCATTTTTTAATAACATTATCATCAATGGAAAGGTGAGCCAGGATACCCTCAGTTGCATCAAAACGGTTAGGCAGTCCATTTACGTTAGCCTGGAGGACAGTATCAATGAGGACAAACTGCTGGCTCTTGGATCCTACAGTAAGCATATTAGTATCAATACTATTAGGTTTGATATTATCCACATCAAAATACCCATCGGTATCATACACCATATTCCTCAGCTCCTCAGTAGTACGCCATCCTCTCCTGGCTTTATTGAGATCTCTAAGCCTATTGTTATCAATGATAATATTATGCTCTATCACGTCCAGAACAGTCTGAGCCTGGATAGACAGGGTAGTAGTATCCGACAAAGTAAGCGTATAATCATGCTCTACTAAAAGATTTCGGCTCATCTTCTGGATCCGAATGTTTTTCTCTATATTGTATCGGGTATCTTTAACTGGCACATAATCCCCACAATGGAACACACAGGTTTCACTATCCAGTGGCAAAGCGTTAATGAAATACGAGCGATCAAAAGTAAGAACATACTGAGCACGTGCCTGTTTACGCTCCCTAAAATCCTCATACCCCGCATACCATAGATCCTCCTCTGCGTAGTCCTCATAGCTTTTAGGGAGATTTATATCCGTGATCTTATACTTATCCCCCTCATGGAAGCGGAAAGCATCCGTATCAGGAGACGGAAATTCCATACCTCTCTCATCAGTAAATTTAATAAGGTTGAAAGTTCTACTGGAATGTACATACCCACCCTTTTCCTTTAGCTCAAACTGCTGCCCTGCCAACTTCCCAGTTATGAAAGTGAGCTTTGCAGTAACGCCATTGATAAGGTATTTAGTGCCACTGCTATCCTTTTCGTTTAGATCAAAATCCATCGTATTATCTACGAAAGAATAAATATCTCCACCCAAAGCAGTTACAGAACCAGTTCTCTTAGGATAGATCTCATCGTAATATTCAGTATCTTCATCACTGCCTATCTCGTTTCTAAGATCAGGATCCTCCAGGTAACGTTTCTCATCACTATCAATACCAATATACTCACTTTTAGCTGGAATAACCGTACCATCTGATAAGGTGTGTTCACGCTGGTTAAGACGCTTAGGATATGGCAGCTGTAACCTCTCAGAATAATCTCTGTAGTCACTTCTGATATTCTGGGTACCACCCTCAACCCAGAGCCTGGTGATAATACTTTTATCATCTACTTTCTGCTCTTTGAGTTTATACAGCCCGTTACCTTTTCCCCATTCAAAGAAAGCATTTCCAGCAGGTGGAGTTACCTTTGATCCAAATTTACCGACACGGAGAATACGGACACCATCCTTTTGATCTATCCTAAACTCGTATTTATATTCTTTGCAAACAGTCTGCACAACCTGTAGGCAGTTCTGTTTTGAGAATTGTAATGTAACAGGATCCGTATCTGGGCAGCTGTCAGCATCAAACCGCCAGATTCCAGGATAATCACGGCTCACATTATAAATTACAACGTGCATAAATTCACGCAAAGTATAAGTAAGGTCAAATGTAGACTTTGTAGACTTACCATTTGCATCACAATTTCGGTACTGGCTTTTCATCAGCTCGTACATGACACCATAGAAAATAGCATCATAAGAATACATATTCTCAGATAATATTTCCCTGGTTACTTTGGTTCTGATAGAATACTCCTCTCCACCTACCAGGATCTTATCACCTTTAGCAAATTCCAGGAACTGGGTAGACTTTATGCCAAGCTGTACATTATCATCACCCATAAGGGTTACGTTCTGCACCGCACTCGACACGGTGCAAAACGGCTCTTTGCTGAATAAGTTTACCTTAGATCCATTGCGTTTTATCAAAGTAATCTGTCCCATACTACTTAGATACCGCCTCCTCTACGGTCATTCCTTTTTTTATTCTATAGATTAATGTGCCTCTATTTACCCCGCATCTTTCGGATAGTTGAGAAATCGTCATATCCTTTCCCATATAATTTACTTTACGGTTGTTCCTCTTGTTGTTTTGCTGAACTTTCATAGTAACCCAACGGCAATTACCAAGCTCATAATTCCCATTATTATCAATTCTATCTAAGGTATTTCCATTGGGCTTCTCTCCCATATCTTTAAGGAAATTTTCATAGATTCTCCAGCGTTCACATACTACAATACCACGACCTCCATAATTGGAATAGGATGAATTGTTGGGATTATTACACCTGTTTAACATGTGTATCCATACACTGTATGTTCTACTTATATTTCCAGTTCTCCCATGACCATGTTTTCTGAATAAATTTGAGCATACTATTGACGACACCGCCCTTTTATAGCATCCACAGGAAATAGTGTGTCCACTATTTAATTTTCCACTACTTACATCTGTTACATTTCCGCAATCGCACACACAACTCCACACAACACTGCCTCCAGATGCTCTCTTTTGGGTTTTTCTTACAACTTTCAATAAGCCAAACCTTTTGCCTGATAAATCTTTAATCGCTCTCATCTTTTTCTTATAAAAGTCTATCCCAAACAATTATACAATTCGTGTTAAATGCCTCAATATCTTCAATAACGCCCGTTACTATAATGTCGTAAATGTCTGGATCCGTATAGGTGTGCTCTACAGTAGTTTTCCCAGACACATCAAATGTATGGGTACCATCACCCCAGTAAATGTTTAACAGCTTAGAACTGGTTACATTGATCTGGGCTTTGCTGTTTGCAGAAACGCCAATATGTCGAAGCACTTTTTTAACGGGTTCACACTCAACCAGTTTAATTTTAAATGTACCCACCATAAGATCATCAGACCACTTTTTAGTCACATCTACAGCATCAGGACAATACACCTCATAAACCAGAGGCTTAGCCTTTCCATCGTATTCCACTTTCAGCCGAGCATCACCCTCCTTATCAAACTGAGCCATGAAAAGATTAACCCATTCGACAAAAGCGGATTTATTAGAAGCCTCTATAAAACACTCCAGAGTAATAGTTCTTTCTTTATAGCGAGGACGTTTTTTGTCTACCACCTTACCATGATAATTATCCCAGTCTACTGTTAGAGCGTCTTTTCTTTCCAGCATACCTACTAACCCGCTGGATGCAGAAACATACACTCCAAAATCTTTGAAATTCTTACCATCTATGTAATACTCAACATCTGTATCACTTTGCATTTTAAGTATTTCTACTGGAGTCTTTACCACATCAAATAGCTGTACCTCATCAAAGCAGGCATGAACCCCAGAGAGATTAGGATCATTGATAGAAAGACCTACAGGCGTAGCTTTCAAATTTGTTTTGTAGATCTCGTTACCATCCTGGTAAACAGTAAGCTGGTTCCCATTTTTCACGAAAGCCATAAAGTACCAAATATCAGGCATAACATCCAGCCATTGCTCCAGGAAATTATCTACACCTGGTAAATTCAGTAACCAACCTATACTATTTGTGGTAGGCTTAACGTAAAAACAAAGCGTGAAACTGGAACTAAACGGTATTGTACGTGAAGTTACACACTCCCCATCACCATTAAGATCTAAGCATTTTGCCACTTTTGCCTGTTTAGAAAAGAAAGCACCCCCTGATAGAGTACCATCAGCTCTACTTTTTGAATAGTCATACGCTACACTGCCATCTGGATCATCGAAAGGCAGGTATAAAATCAGGTTCTTATCAATCATAGCAATACGTTTTAATATGTTTTTTTATTCATTTTCTTAACCTGGATCCCCACGCCAATACATTCAACCTGGGCACCCCCGTATAAATTCACTAATACCTGAGCATTCTTTCCAGCACTGGCTACTATCAGCCTGGAATTATCAAAGGCATCTATAGTAACCATAGCATAATCTGCAACATTAACAGCAGCCTGGCTATCATGTCGGATAAAAATCCTGGATACGCTAAAACCATCATACTCCAGCATAGCCTTACATTCACCATTAAGCACGGTATCTGGAGCGTTTTTACGCATTTCTATTTCATCATCGACAAATGCACCATACAGCTCGCATTTACCCTTGAAATTAGCTCGTATGAACTCCAGAGTAGGATAATCCTCCGATATACAGAAATCAATACCCCTGATATAAAGCTGTATCATACTTTCTATACTCATCCCAGCTTTTAGCTTTCCTCTCCATAAACGGCATAAGCCTTTAGCCACACCATCCTGTTTTAATTGATCTGCCAGTTCCATATTATGCTATACCTTGTGATAGTAACGAACTATCTTTGTTTTCAATTCTTTTCAATGTATCCTTAATCTCTTTGAGTTCAGAAGCACTAACCCCGGTGTTTGTTGCAGTAGCCTGTTGGTAAAGAAGTGACTGCCTAAGAATAGTGGTTTGCTCAGTCTGGTTAATGACAAAGGCGTTTAACCTACCTGCTACTACTGATCCTGTTTGTTCGCTCATTGCCGTAACAGCACCAGTGAGAGGATCTTCTGTAGTATCCTCCTCAATATCCTTAATCCAGTCACCAACAGCCTCCAGAGCTTTGTTAGTAGCAGCACCAGCAGCATTTACCATATTCTCAAAATTACGTCTTTCACTATCGGAGAGTACACCATCTTTCATAGACTCACCCAGATAAAGAACAGCATCATTTATAGCTTTTGCCAGGAACTGCCTCTTTATGGCTTCTACTACAGCTTTTTTCATTACATTTTTAGTAACTTCACCCAAGGCTTTAGCAGCATCCTCTCCCTTACAATAAGCATCTACCAGAGCATCGGCAAACTCATCTATAGCACTTTTTACATCTGTACCAGCCAGGTTTTCCAACATATCACGCTCCAGATCCTCCAGCTGGGTATCAATATCTTTAATAGCTTCCTCCCATTCAGCGATCTTATCGTTATCGGTTTTCTTCTTATCTTTCTCAGCTGCTATTTGTTGCTTAATGAGTTCCTGCTGCTCCCTCAGGCTCTGTTTCTGTAGCTCATAGAGCTGGAACATATCACCTTTACCCTCCTCTTTTTCCAGGGCATATTTAAGCTCCTTAATCTGTTTAGTGAGCTGGGCATATTTAACGAAATTCCAGCTGGCACGAGCTACTACAGCCTGTTTCTCCAAAGCTGCTATTTGTTGGTTAATATCGTCCAGGCGTTGCTGGTGAGCAGCTTTATCCTGATCGTTAGAAACCCAGTACGTTTGATCTGCTGCGTGCTGTAAACGATCAAAGGCATTAGATAGGGCATTAATTTCACTTTGAATATTCTGGATCTTTTCCTCCAGCTTATCATCATTATTAAATAATCCAGCGATCCACTGTATGGCTTGCAAAGCAATAGAGATAGCCGCCAGAATTATAGAGCCTTTTTCAGCCGTTTTAATAGCAGCACCCATAGCAATACCAGCAGTTGCAACCCCTTGAACCATTTGAATGGTGGACGCTCCTGTATCACCTATTAAATCCTTTAATACATCACAACTATCTACAGCATCTAAGACAAAATCAAAACAGGCATCAGTGGCATTTGCCAGATTTTTCCAGTCTGTTTTAATATTTCCACTGGAATGCTTTGATTTTTGTTCAGCTGTACCAAATACTGATTTTATCGCATTACCCAAAGACTTAAAAGGATTCGTATCCAATATTTTGCGTTTAGCCTCATCCAACTTATCTAAAACAGCTTTCATATCAGCTGGATTCAGTTTAAGATCCGCTGTACTCATTTTTTGCTGGATTTCAGTAATCAGTTTATCAATCTGATCCACGGTCAAAGAGTCCAGGTCAGAAAACAGATTACTCCAGCTATCAGTCTGCATAAGCATCTGGGCATTGAGGGCTGAAAGAGCCTCAGCCTCTCCTTTATTTACCTGAGCTAACAGCTCCGCATTGTTCTGAACGTTGGACTGTAGCCTAAGTAAAGCATACTCATCCTGAATCTGTTTCTTTTGCTCCTCATAGGTTTTAAATTCCGTGAGGACTTTATCCTGGAGTTCTTTTTGCACTTCCAGATCCTTTTCGTCCAGACCTTTCTGTACTTCCAGTTTCTCATCAGGATTAAGTCGCGTACTGTTATTAGCTAATTTATCTTTAGCATCTGCGATAGCCTGTATCTTTTCAGCCAGTGTAGAAGCACGTCCAATAGTCTGATTAACTGACTCTCTAAATAAATCCATTGCAGTCTTAGTTCCTGTAACCTCATTATATTGGGCTTTCAGTACACCAAGTAAATTAACTTCACCCTCTGAAAGATCCCCTTTACCCTGCCTATCTGATAATCCTTTCCCATTATTTATAGTCATAGACATTATCTGCTTTTCCAGATAATCCTTATATGAACTTCCGCCTTTCAATAGAGTAGAGAACTGCTTATCTGCAACATTCTTACCCATATTCTGTACCCATCTAAAATACAGTTGGTACTGGCTTTTCTTATATTCTATCTCACCGTCAAAGAGTTTATTCTGAGCTTTCTGGTAGCTCTGATCCTCAACACCTCTACGATCCGTGAAAGTCTGCTTTTCTTTGGTGGATAAACCTCCCTTTCCTGCGTCTTTCCTGGCTTTTTCCAGCTCTTTCTCCTCTTTGTCAATATCAGCCAGGGCTTTCTTATGTTGGAGGTCTAAAAGAGCCTTACGTTTAGCGTATCCCTCCTCCATGATCTCTATCCTGGCAGCTTCCAGCTTCATATCTGCCTGCCTCTGCTTCTCAGCTAACTGTTCAGCTTTCTTAGCAGCGTTCTCATCAGCATTTTTGGAATTATCGGGGAGCCTTTTCTGGAATGTTTTAATCTTATCAGTAAGCTCATTATATTTCTTACTATTGATCTCCACATTTGCACGCTCATCCTGTAGCTGTTTTATACGAGCATTAATACCAGACTCTGTATTAAGGTTGGTTTCCTTAGTAGAGATAGCAGTTTTTACCTGACCAATTATACCAAGCAGCTCAGCAAGCCGGGTATTATCGGTATCCACCTTAACCTTTTTGGCATTTATGGTATCTATTTCCGTCTGGGTATCTTTAACCAGTTTATCCAGATCGGAGAAAGACATTTTCAGGTAGTCTACGGGATCTGCCTCCTTATTTCCACCTATACTTTTCCAGCCAGCATTTAGTTGATCGGTGAGATCAGAAACCGCTTTATCCGCTTCTTTAGCAGGTTGAACGATCTTATCTATGTATCCTGAGATCTTATCCAGAAAATACACTCCTGAAAAGTCCTCATTAGAGGCATCCTTTAGGATTTTAGTTACAGTTTGCTCTACCTGTTTTACTGCTTTAGAATATTCATCCCCAGAGAGTTTCTTTAACTCCTCAGCCTGAGTTTTTACATAGGCTTCAATCAGATCAAAGGTAGCATCTGATAGGTTCTTAAGTCCCTCTACATCATCATAAGACATGAAATCTCCAAATATCGTATCCTTTGAAGAAACCCTCGTAGTATTGCGAATACCTTTCTTGAAATCATCTTTTGCACCATCCTGCTTTTCTGTTTGCTCATTCTGGATCTGCTCAATGTATTTCGCTTTAATACGGGCTGCTGCACTTTCGTTAATGGCTATTGTAAGCTCATCATATTTACCTTTCAACTCCTGTACTGTAGTGGACTCAGATACAAGCTCTTTATTATAGTCCTGGAGAATAGTATTCAGTTTCTCCAGAGCCTGTTTATGCGCTTTGGTGCCAGCTTCTGTATTTTTCAAAACCGCCATTAGCATATTCAGGTTATCTATCTCCTTTTTTGTGGTATCCTGAAACTCACCCATTGCATCGGTAGCCTCATCCTGGGAAGAAGTAAAGAGGGTGATAACACTTACCAGAGCACCAACCAGCGTTAAGATCCAGCCAATAGGATTAGTTTTCATTGAAAGCCAAAGAGCTTTCATAGCCATTGTACACCTGGTGGTGATAGCGGTTAGTAATGAAGTAACAGCTCCCTGTGTGGTTTTTGCAGTCGTATCGGCTATAGAGGCACCAGTAGACTGTTTAGTAGCAGTAGCCTCCAGCAGTTTCTTTTTGGTATAAAAATCAGTCTGAGCAGCCAGAGCAGCTTTACGAGATACAGACTGGTTTTCTACAGCTCCCTCCAGCTTTTTCTCAGCGGTTGCTATTCGGGTTGCATCCCCAGACTGTTTAGCCCAGTAGAGTTCATACCTGGCAGACTCTACAGCCTGCATAGAGACAACAGCAGACTGCTTAGCGGACTCAACCCTGGCAGCAGCAGCCTTTACATCAGCACGCATAGTATCCAGGGTAGCAGCCTTTCCCTGAACCTTAACCGCTACCTCTCTCTCCAAAGCAGCCCGATAAATAGCACTCTTAGAGGAAAGATCCGTTTTACTAAGAGCCTGCCTTTGCTCCAGAGATAAAACACCAGTAGCCACGGTTTCATAATGCTGGGAGCTGGCTGTAATACCAAGATTAGAAAGATATTCCTGCTGCTGAGCTGTAAGTAGTTGCTGAATAGTAGCGATCCTCAAACGCTTCACCAGGTTTGCCTGCTCCTCAACAGTAAGCTGTTTTTGCAAAGATGCTGTATGAGCTTCCTGGGCAGCTGTCATAGCATTGGTAGCAGCAGCAGTTTTCCCTGTTAATGCTTCATCGGCTTTCATTAAAGCCATTTTAGCCTGTCTCACGGTATTATCCAGCAAGGCTACACCAGTGTATCCTTTAGTAGCCAAAGTGTTCAGGACTATAGCAGCTTTATAGCTACCATAAGCAATAGTAATAGCTTTTACGATCCTCAGGATCTCATCAAAATTTTCAACCAGATAGGTAGCTCCACTAATACCTGAGGCAAACACATCTTGGTTATCTTCACCAAGTTTATTTAAAGCGGTATCCCAGGCATCACCCAGGTTTGCGATCATACCAGTAAGTGATGAAGATTGTTTCTCCATCAGGTTAAAGAACTGCCCACCAGAATTAGTTAGCTTATTCAGCACCTTTTCTACCTCAGGGAAACCGATCTTACCCTCAGAAACCATAGTATTGATTTCCTCTGCTGTTTTGCCATACATGGCAGCTAATTCCTTAACCAAAGGAATACCACGCCCTGTAAACTGTCTTACGTCCTGAGCATAGAGCCTCCCCTGTACCATTGTCGTACCATACAGATATACAATATCCTGGAGAGGAATAGATAAGCCAGAGGCAATGTTTCCCAGCCGTACCAGCGTATCATTTACTTTATCAGCTGCTGTACCATACGCTAAAAGCTGTTTGGCTCCTCCAGCCACTCCCATCAAGTCAAAAGGAGTTTTAGCTGCGGTATCCACCATCTGATCCATGAGAGCCTTTGCCTTTTGCTCATTGCCCAGCATCGTACCAAACGCTATTTCCAGCTGCTGGAACTGCCCACGTGTTTGCACGATACTATTAACCAGGCTCATCATTCCATTACCGACCAGGTAAGAAACGATATAGCGTGCTCCATTCTGGGCAAAGTTTAGAATGGATTGCTCCATTCGTGCCGACTCTTGTACAGCTGTATCCGAAACGGAAATTATTCTCCGTTCCATAGCCTCAGAGGATACATTAAAATCGTTAATATCCAGGGTAGCTTTAAACGCCAAAGCACCATCTATATTTTCGCTCATTACATCATTCCTTTAAGGTAGTTCTTAATATCTTCTTTCGTTTTAAGCTCTCTGTGTTCAACCTCTACAGTGGATCCCTCTGCATTTTCAGTTTCAGTAACTTCTTTGATCCTGGCTGCATCCGCTAACATTATCTGTACATTTTGCCAGGAAATACCCCAGAGCAAATAATCATAAGTCCAACCAAATTCTTTCAGTATAGCCCCACGATTACCCCACGGACTATTTAGCCCTATTACTCTATCCGATCCGCCCTGGGTTTGGTTGTTCCCACTTCCTGTATCAATCGAATAGAGGCGGTAAAACCCGCTGGGTTCATCATTTGATTTACAACTCCAGCCAGCTTTTGCAGTCTGGATACTGTCAGGTGTTCAATGAAAAACCGCTTTAACTTCTTTGTCTGTTTATCCAGGGGATCCGCTATAACACCGCTATTTATCGCTGCTACAGCTGCTATTTCAGCCATAAGTGAGGTGTACTTAAATAGTTTCTTGCTTTCAGATCCTGGCTGCTCTTGTATCGCATCCTCATTGTACTCTATTTCCAGGTACAGCCTCCTCAGCGCATCAATGGTACCCAGATAAAGAGGCTTTATATGGAAATTACGCATATACACGTCTCTGGTTCTACCCAGGTTAATATCCGCTATTTCCATTACTTCCACATTCCAATCTTTAGGTATCCGTTTGTCTCTCCACACCTTAGCCTTACTGGGAAAATACTTATTCCACAATAGGAGCCATTTAGGAGGTTTTACAGGCTCTATCTTTAGAGGTACAGAGAATTTCACCCCATGCTGTAGCAGAGCCTGAATAGCCTGTTCCTCAATATCCAGGCGTTCCTCTCTGGTTAGTTCTCTTTCTTCGTTATCTTCCATAATGCTATATTAAAAAGGAAGCCTCCAGCTGGGAGGCAGGAGGCTTTCCCATTTGTTAAAAGGGATCTTTAAGAAGCCTTAGAGGGATCCACGTTTTCCTCGCTTACATGAGTCTCAGCCTGATACTTGATAGTCATAGGAACTAAACAGATACCTTTTGCTGAGTACGTGATCTCAAATTTCGGAATAATACGGGCATTCGGACATCCAACCAAAAGCCCCTCCTCAGGTTGCTGCCATACAGCCCATTCCATGTAGGGTAACTTTCGTGGACGGATCCACTTTCTTTGTCCGTTCGTTCCCGTGAGAGAACCACCGAAATACTTAACCAGCTTTTCCAGGTCTGGATCCATTAGGGTAAGCTCTACAGTCGTTTCCCCTGGTTCAAACTGAATAATTTTTTTGCTGGATGTTTCAGACTCATGCGTGGTTTCAGTACCATCCGCATCTTTCATTGTACAAGTATCCTTGTAAACGTCTCCCAGATCCGTCCATGCTGCACCATTGGCAGGCATAGCATCACTACCAGTAGAGGGAGTGATCCAGATCTTTTTTAAACCCATTGTTGCTAATACTGGCATAATCGTAAATTTTATGATTAAACTTTTTTATTTCTTACTGTCAGCTCCAGAGCCAACGAAACAAAGTGCTCATTCTGTTCTGGTTCCTTTATCGGAGGGTTCAGCATCCCTATAGTCCAGTTATACCCTTTCCCTACCTCATAATGGTTTTTCAGAACTTCAATAACCTTTTCCCGTATCTCTATCAGCCGTGGAAAATTGGTTTTATATACGGGGTTCTTTCCTGTTTTCTTAACCAGATCTGGAACGTGAATATTTACGTTTATCTGCCCGAAACGAATTGAGTCCTCACCCGTGATAGAGTGGGGAACTATAATAACATCCTCCTTTGAATAGTCGGATCTCTCATAGTCAATAGTACCAGTTATCAAATTCTTTACCTGGCTTTTCTGGAGTAATTGATATACCCTTACTGCTATTTCCTCAGTTGTTATCATGTTACATTACCGTATAATTCGATTGCTTTTGATCTGGCTTTCTCTACCAGCTTATTCATGGTAGCAGGAAAATCAGCTTTTGCCTTTAACTCAGCAGGCAGTATTACATTGTATCCTTTAGCCTCTACATAGGCTGCGTAGTTCATCCCTGCTACTATGATGAGTGAAAAAGAGTTTGGAGTTTGAGAGGCTATCTTCATAGCCAGTTTCAAACCTGCCTCAGCTCCCTCTCCAGGCTGGTTTAATTCACCATAGTAAACAGGAGTGCCATTTTGCACAACCACATAACCTATAGAGTTGGTTAGATTACCTGATTGATCGGTGTAGTTATGCTGATCCTTTGCATACTTAACCAGGCTTTCACCCAGGTATTTCAGCAAATAGATCGTAGCTGCCTCCAGTCGTTTCTGGAACGCCTGAACACTCGCTGCTACAGCACCTTTACCAGTATATTCTATCCCCATACTTCTATATACTTTCTGTTAAGATTATCAACACCCTGGATAGTAAACTCATCACTGGTACCATCTTCACCAAAAATCTGCATTTGTGCAGTCAGCTCCAGCTTACCATTGAAATGCTTTGGAATAAACACATCATAGTTGTAAGCGTGCATCTGCCCATCTGCTCCGATTTTTTGCTTTGCTGGTATCTGCTTTTCTATCTGGCACTCACATCCAGGTAGCCAGTCACCAGCTCCCCCGTCCTGGGAGTAAAACCCAGTATCAGGATCCTGCTGAGCATCCTGGCATAACTTGTATTTGAATGTTCCATTATTCCTACCCATAGCTACCACTGATTAGATCCGTCCGTAATAGAAGATACTTCGACAAAATCAGAGAGATCTAACCCGTTATCAATACATAAATCTTTAATCCTCTGCTCCAATCCCTCTACACTATATCCCTGAGAGGATTTACCCAGGCTATCACTGGTTAAAACGATCATTTTTTTAAGTACACTTATAGCAGCCAGGGCAATAGAACGTTTATCGCTCTCAGCTACATACTCTTTATCAAGATCGGTTACTCCAGAATCAGCCAGGGCTTTTTTCAGAGTTAGGGCACTGGGTGTATATGGTTCCAATTCACCCAGTAAAGCCTCGTATTTTGTCAAAGCATCCATACTCGTTACTCCTTACAAAGATTTTCAGAAAGAGCCTTAGTTTGCTCCTCAGTCAGTTCTGATAGCTTTTTAGTAACACCAGTTACACCAGCGTTTTTAGCTACAGACACACCGATAGCAGTCAAAGCAGTTTTTACCGCTTCTACTTCAAACTCCTTTTCAAACAGCTTTATCATATCCGATCCATCAGCATTAGCTGATTGCTTCTTTTCGCCAACGGATACAATAACACAAATACCACGGGAAACAAGATCATTAACCCGATCCAGATCATCAGTGCCAAGAGTCTCACCTACTTTGTAAGTCTTTTCGGGATTAGTTTTATCCCGAAAAGATTTCAATGCTTTTAATTCCATCATAGATTAGCCCTCCAAAACTTCACCAGCTGCCTCATATACAGCAAGAGCGTTAAACATCTTATCATCTGCATTAGCTACCAGAGAGGCTTTTTCTTCAAAGCCACGAACTTGCAATGCTACTACAGCATTGATCTCCGTAATGATCGGCAACAAACGAGCAGCACCCTGGGTATATTCTCCAGTCTGCTGTCCTGTAGAGTCACCAGTGCGCCACTTAGAGATACGGATACCATTTCCTGCATCCATATAGTCCACGTTTTCCTCTTCCATCAGTTCGCTATCCTCAATAGAGGGCTGAACTACACCCAGCTTACCGTTTTCACTTTCGGGGATAAACACGATCATGTTATGGTTCCAGGGATCGTTAGGCTCTGCCTCACCATCCTTTTCAATAGCAACCAAACGTTTGATCTCTTTTACTGGCGGTAACTCATTCTCAGACAAATATTCGTTAAGCTCAGTGAGCTTAGCAATCTTAGCCTTTTTATCATTACCGAAAATGGCTGTACGGATCCCCTCATCCATTCGCATGAATGAAATAAGTTCAGGTGCCATCATCATTTCTTTAAATGTGATACCCTTAGCCTTGAACAGAGTAACGATCTGAGTTAAAAGCAGCGTAATATCCAGTTTGCCAGCTTTAGAGTTAGCTTTGCTCCACAATAGAGCAGATACCAATTTGTTAGCATCCTCCATCATGTAATCCACCTCAAACTCACGTCCACCAGGGTTATTAAGCTCTGGCTTGAAACGGCAAACACCCCAGTTAGAAAGTGCAGTAAGCAGAACATAGTCCACGTAATCCTTACAACCCAGGTAAGAGTTCTGCATATCGTTTTTCAAAGTCTTTTCAATCTGTTTCACCTTTTGAGGTTCTTTCAGATACGGAGACTTATAAACCTCCAACAGCTTACGATAGGTAGAGACTTTCATAAAGAACTTATGACCGACACGGGGAATTTCCTTAGTCCAAAGATCAAAGCCATCAGATCTACGTAACGGAGTCGGGGACTCGTTAGCCAATACTGTAGCCATCACTCGGAAATGATATTTTCCCATAAGCCCCTCAGCAGTTAAAGACAACTGGGGAGCCTCATATTCCAGGTACTCATCAGAGTACATCTTTTGGAATAAGATAACCTCTCTCTCGCTGGCTTTATCGAATGTCTTTTTCCATGCTGCCAGGAAATCCAAAGGCTTACCCTCTACGTTATGTAAGCCTGTAAACGTTGAATAAATTGATCTCATAATTCAAACCTCCTTTTTTAGAATGATTGTGAAAGTCTGATATGTGGGTTCGCTTTCAGATAGCTGCCAGTAGCATCTTTCTGAGAGGCTGGGATCGGGTTCACCCGTCTTTCATACATTGCGTATTGCATTGTATCAGCACACACATCAACAGGAGTTTCATCCTCCTTAACTTCGATACGGTCAAACGTGATACAGTTAGCATCACCGATCAGGGCAGCATTGTTAGATCCGTCCTTTACTACCTGCTGGATAGTGTCACCAGTAGCCAGCCCAGAGATAGCAGCTGAGAGGGTTACAACGTAATCACCGTTATTCTTCCGTTCCACTTTTGAAATGGTCGGAGCTGCTGCGAAAGTTCCAGTAACTGTTTTCAGTACACTATCACCAGGAGCAAAACACGGTACTACTGTATCATTGGCTACCAGGTAAATAGTTTTATTGTCACTCTCTACCTTTTTGACTTTGGCTGTCTTAATGATTTTCACCTTTCTGGTTTGCTCATTGAAAAGAGCCAATGTACCAGGTGAAATTTCAGATCCGATAATGAAGTTTTGAGCCTCCACATCGAGATTAAAACCGCCAGGTACGATAGACGGGGAACCTGTGAAAATAGGTTTCTCCCCTCCAAAATGAAATTTTTTCGTTTTCATTGTCCTTTAATTATTTAACTGTGATTGACTCCAGCAATGAATCCGCTAACTCGTCAGTAGCTTTATCATTTGCTGCTTTGGCTCCCTCCGCATCGGCTGGCATAAGGTTTTGAGTAATGAGATCCTGTTTGATACCTGCCAGGTACTCATCTGGATCCTGATCCTCTGGAACTACTAAACCTTTCATTCTCCATTCGGGAATTTTGTGTTTAGCCTGGGCTGTCTGAATAGCAGCCAAACGCTCCTCTTTTGCCCTGTTTCCCTTAATTCCGTTGATCTCATCCTCCAATGCTTTTATTCTGGCTTCGGAGCTATCATCTGGATCTTTCGGGTTTTTAGGATCTGCTGGATCTTTTGGATCAGCTGAATCCTTAGGGTTTTTAGGATCTTTCTTATTAGCCCATCTGGTAGCCTCTCCCTGCGTTTCTTTCGCAATGTCCGCTATCTGATTTGCCATGTTACCTATTGCCTCATCATCAGTAGAATCATCCTCAATACTGCCACCCATTTTTTCGGTTATCGTAGTAAGGTACTTCTCTGATAGACCTGTGTCTTTACACAAGTCTTTCACCTTTACAAAGAGCTTTTTATTCATTGCCTATAATTTTTGGTTTATGCGCAAAAATAGAAATTATTTTCCATAAGTGTGTATCAGCTACACACTTTTTTATTTGCGAAAATCTACAGATTATCAGTATTTTATATGCACCAGGTGAATAATTTGAGGCGTTTTATTTGTTATAACACGTACAACAAATAAATGCGTATCAGCTACACACTGAAAAATATTTTTAAAAGAAATAGAAGATTTTCTCCACTTAGCAGAAATATATCCAGTTTTGCAGTGAAATATACCCAAATCGAAGTGGATATATTTTTGCTATAAAAAGCCATTTTCACCACAAAAAGCACCAGAACGTACTCAGCAAACTGCCTTATTTTACAGCTAATTAAAAAATATATCCAGAAATATATCCAAATACTTTGTTATTCTGGATATATATCCTATATTTGCAACGTGATAACATTGATAACGTTTAAAATATATGTGATATGGAGGTGAATTATATTCTTATAAAAGGAGACAAACATTTTAAGTGCTACAATTTAGCTGAAATGGCTATCTATTTTAGTTTGTCTATAACCAGCAATGGAATCGTAACCTGTGATGGCTACCGGGATACAATGTCTTATTCCAAAGAGTGGAGCCACGAAGATATTATTACCGACTTCATGCGTAACAGAGTAGAGAAAGTTGTGCCTGGAGTTGAAATATACAAAGTACAAAAATAGTAATGCAACACTAATAGATTTTGATTATGCAAAAGATTGAATTTATACAACGCACTGGCATTGAACTCACAGATGAGCAGTACAAGCAGGTAGAAGATATGTACCTGGAGGCTGGAAATATGGATAAAGATCAGTTCTGCAAGGATTATAAAAAGCACTCTGATAGTGAAATTCTTAAACTTTTCTACCGCCAAAATGAGAAATTAAAAAGCAAATTGGCAGATCTCAGAGACGAGAGGAATGAGATAGTAGATTTTCTCCTGGATAGAGCACAAGAATTTGGAGATATTAAACTGCTTGAAAAGGCTATCTGTATGGTAGGACACGATAAAGTGATTAAGCGTAAAATCTCCCAGAATTTGCCTTTGTGGGATATTGATAAGAAATATATCTACGATAACATTAAATAATTATCTGGGAGGTGATCCCTCCCATAAATGTAACACTAAATTTTAAGATTATGGATAATTTGACTTTAGAAGTAAAAAAACTGAAAAACGGTTTTCAATACACAGTAAAAGAGGGTGATACAGTGATAGATACCCGCAAGAGTAACAGAGTATATGTAGCAGTTTCTGTTTACTACAAACCAGAGAACCCCACCGATTACCACCGTCCTTTATATCATGGCAATATGAACCTGATAGGAAAAGGTGACGGAGCACGTTTTATCAAAGCTGGATACCTGTATAAAGTAGCAACCATATTCACTAAGTAAACAACCAGGAGGGCGAAAGCTCTCCACAATACGACGTAGTTATGAAACGAAAAGTTATTAAAGTAAGCAAAGAAAGAGCTATCCAGTTAGCAATGAACACTAACGGAGTATCACGTGAGATAGCAGAACGCTATACTGATAGCGAATTAAAAGAAGTGCTTAGGCTATTAAAATTGAAAGCTGATTTTTAAACTAAACCAATTAGGGAATAGATGCAATGGGATGAATAATTTGTAACATTCTAATAATAAATAACATGGAAACGAAAATAACATTTCAAGTAGTAAACGGGAATACTGGCTTTGAGGAAAGAGATATAGAGTTTCGCAAATTGGATATTGCGAAACAGTATGCCATTCGTAACGGGTTTACACACATACATGAATATCATGGTGGATATTTCAAAATGGCTTATGATGTAGAAATGATGGATAAATGCTCTGATCTTATTTATATCAGAGTAATGCAACACGATACAGAGGATAATATCCGTATCGGTGGAAGTTATCCAGTAGATGATCTATTTAAGGCTGAGCAGGAGATTATTCAGGCTTATGCAAAAGATACTGCCTGGTGTGGCGGTTTCAAAGTAGCTTGTGAGAAATATTACAAACGTATCGCTATTGTACGTGCGGACACGCTGGAGGTGATACGGCTTATTTCTAAACAAACGAAAAGCGGGGAAGCATGAGGGATTGTGAAAATTGTATCTGCTGTAGTGCCAATGGTAATTGCACCAGAGACTTGCATGATGAGATCATTAACAGAAAGAAAGTGCAAGTAGGTTTGAAACGCTGCCCCATCTTTGACGGAGAAGCCAAAGTATGCTACTACTACCAGAACAACAGATATTGCCACCGAGATATATACGAGAAAGAAAACAAGTAGTATAAAAATAGAGAAATGAAGAAAAGAATGAGCAAAAAGGAACACATATTAGATTGGTATATTGAGAATACGCCATCTGACGAAAGAGAATATGAGAAGGGATGCGTTGGGGCTGCTGTTGTAATTGCAATTATTATTATTGCGTTGGCAGTTGGAATATGTTTTATTGGCTAATAACAAGAAAGGCATGAATAAAATAAAGAATCGCAGGCTTGCTCTACGAGCCTATAAAATCAGAGTAAAGCAATATCCTTATAACAAACCTTTGATAGACCGGAAAAATCTTTAATAGAAGCAGCGGAGAACGTTTTTAAATAACCCTCAAATCAAGAAAGAAAGGAATGAACATTATGATACGAGATCCTTACTATTTGTCGAAAACGGTATTAGGTCTATATAACTTATATATCCTCAAAAATCCGACAGGATCTTGGCATTATTCGTGTGTTGGCGCATTCAATACCAAAGAAGATGCTATAAACCATTATCATAAGTTGAAAGAAGAAGAGAAAATGATTTCGAGAGTGCACATAAAATTAATAATAACAAAAAGTGGTTGTTCGGAATTTCCGAATAACCCACAAAAAGAACAATAATGAATAAAGATAATATTATTCCACCTATGACGCATCCTTATGGTACGTGTTGGCAACAGCCGCCAACCTACTTGATACTAATTGATGATACTAATAAAGAAAGGAGGTAAACCATGATATTTATGTTTCGGATCACAGCGGATCAGTCTATAGCCATGATACCAGGACTATCTACAGAAGATGCCAAAAGCTATTTAATAAGGCTTTTCGTATGCCAGATGGAAGTAGATTAGTGATAGTTGTTAAAGATGAGTAATTATTTGTTATACTTAATAAAACAAACTATATTTGTAAATATGAGAACAGAAAAAGAGATTAAAGAAACGATCTCAAAGATCGAGGAGAGGTTATCCGACAAAAGGGTAAACCGCTTTGTTAATGCTCCAGTTAAAGAGGGTTATTTGAAGTCTATAGAGATCCTGAAAGGAAAACAGACTGATATAACTAAGGCTGGGCTGGAGGAACTTAAAACAGTTCAGGGTAGAGCTATAGCAGCTCTGGCTATTGATTATCTGGTGGGAGAATGCACCCAATTCGTTTTACTTGGTGTACCAATTAAAGACAGATAGAATCATGGAAATATCAGAATTAAGAATAGGAAACCTGGTAAAGATCAAAACCTCTAACGATGCTGCTTTCTATCCCATTTATGCCATTGATGGCATGGGATTGAAAGTAATTTTGGGTGGGTGTAGGCAATGCGAAGGATGGAAGGGTGAGGAGTTACTTAAGCCTATTCCTTTAACAGAGGATCTTATTTTGAAATGTGGCTTTGAAAAGGTGGGAATGGCATATAAAAGAGATACTTTTATAGTAAATAGATGGAGTGATGGCAGATTGTGGTTAGGTGGATATGGAGTGAGTTTAGAACTAAAATCACTCCATCAATTTCAAAACCTATATTTTGCATTAACAGGCAAAGAATTGGAGGTAACAATATGAAGGAACAAAAAGTTATTCATGTGGAGTTGAAAGAGCCACATAAAGGTAAAAGGCACTATTATTTTGGCTCAAAGGCAGCTATCTATGAAGATCTTTCAGAGGATCTAATCGGTATCAAAAAAGAAAGCCTCTGGAACGTGGATCTGGAGAAAGCGGATTATGAAAACCGCCTCTGCATTATTCGCTCTGGAGTCCTCAGGAGAAAAGCAACATACAGAGGTGGAAACAATTTAAAGAAAGGAGAGTAATATGTTAGGTGCAATAATAGGGGATATAGTAGGATCCCGCTTTGAGTTCAATAATACAAACAGCATGAATTTTGAGCTGTTTACAGATGAGAGTACGTACACGGATGATACTATTTGTACCGTGGCTATAGCGGATGCGATCCTAAACGGGAAAAGCTACAAAGATAGCCTCCTGGAATGGTGCCGAAAGTACCCAAACCCTAAAGGAGCTTATGGAGGATCTTTTGCCAACTGGATCCACTCAGCAGATCCGCAACCTTATAACAGTTTCGGTAATGGTTCAGCCATGAGAGTTAGCCCTATAGGATGGGCATTTGATAGCTACCAGGAAGTTTTAGAGCAGGCTGAGCTATCAGCAGCAGTAAGCCACAATCATCCAGAGGGCATAAAAGGTGCCCAGTGTGTTGCAGATCTGATATACCACCTCAGGACAGGAAAAATAGATAAGGATGCTGTAAAGCGTTGTGTCAAAAATTCGTTTGGTTATGAGATCCCACCAGTGGATCATATCAGGGAAACAAATACTTTTAATGAGACTTGCCAGGGAACTGTCCCCCAGGCTATCAGTTGTTTCCTGGAGGCAAAGGATTTTGAGGAAACGATCAGGCTGGCTATATCCATAGGTGGAGATAGTGATACTATCGGTGCCATTGCTGGATCCATAGCAGAATCATATTATCCGATAAATGAAAATATTACCACATCTGCTATAGAAAGACTGCCTGATGATATGTTTCTTATACTCAGGCAATTTATAAACTCAATACCTGATTATTACAAAAAGACAATATATGCAAGATGCAAATAGCGATAATATGGCAAATAATAACTGGAACAAAGACGGATTTTTCTCTGGAATTACAGAGGATTATTCAAATTACCGATGGTACAAAGGTGAGGATTTTAACCCCTATTTGTACGACAAAGAGCGACCACTGGCAGCAACTTTCTGGCAGTATGAAAGAGATTTTCATTTTGACTACCTGGATGCCAGTAATACTACAGTCTCTCTATCGGAGGCTTACCGATCCTGGAAAGATGGACTCATACACGATCATTTACCAGGTAAATCACCCAATCCAGAGGGAGATAAAACAAACTGGGAGAAATCATTTGAAACGGGGAAAAGGGAGGTGTAACAGCCTCCCTTTCTTATTATATTCACGCCTCATCATAAAACAAATAACATAAACGGACTATTTTTATAACAAAGAAAGTACTATATTTGCAGTAGAATTTTATTATAACTAAATAGCATTGGCTATTGTTGTAGGGATTAAGAAAACGACCAAATTTCAAAAACAGCCCTCAGACAATTTGCTAATGCCTGCGCTTTACGTGGGCATTACTCTTGTATGGGCTGTGGGTGCTTGGTCGTACCTCTTAATCCTCGGAGTAACCCCACGCTTTTGCGTGTATATACAGTGGCTGGTACTTAGTATTAACCTGTAAAATACACGCTTATGAGAACTTTCTTAATGCTTTGCCTGGTAGCTTTGATAACGGGATGTAACTCACAAAAAAAGCCTGCTCCAGATCATAGTGCAAAAGATACTGTAATAGTAAACATTCCAGAATCAGAACAATTAAAAGCTATCGGAGATATTAATTTTTTCATATCCGAAAAGACTTTCAATATCAAGAAAGACGCTTTTCTAAAATCATCTCACAACCCAGATTCTGAGGATCTTTATTCCACTTCTTTATCTTACAGATTAGGTAAATACGAATTTTTGAGGATGGATAGCCATTTCAACAATGATAGCCTATTCTATGTTTCTCTCATAGGATATATATACAGAGAAAACTTCATACCAAACTTTAAAAATCAATATGATGCTTTATACGCACTTCTATCAACGAAATACGGAAACCCAACTGAATATGTCGAACTGCCAACAGAGGTTGATTTAATAAAAAACAAAGAAATAATATGTGCATTATGGGAACTTGGAAACAAAAATATCATTATCAAATCCTCATACGAAAACGGATCATATTTTGTTAATTTAGAAGTATTTAGGATGGATATAATCAATAAAATAAAGGATAAGACTGATACAGACTCCAAAGAATCCGTAAATAATGATATTGATAAAATATAAATTTGATGGGACTAAAGTTTTTACTCATAGTATTTGCTATTTTTTTCGTTATTGCCCTCCTTATACACGCCAACAAGCCTAAAGAAAAGAATGGGGAGCACTATGTACCTAAAAATCCCCCTCCAGTGGTAAAGCCGAAAAAACAAAGAGTCCAATCCTACGAGAAATGGGAGAAAAAGGTGCAGAAGAAAAAAGCAAAAATAGCTATGGATATGGCTAACTATACCTATCTATCTATAGATGATGCCAACGAACTTTTTGTTCATAACAGTTCTGCTGATGAAATGAAGCTACTGGATATTATTCTGGATGCAAAGCTGGATGGTAGAGAGAGTATCAAAATAGATAGAGCCTTATATGAGAGACTAAAATCAGTCAAAAGCGAACATTACGGAAACTCATAGTGTGTATATGATACACATTTTATACCTTTACACAAAGAATTATCATAGAAATGTTTGGCGATTACAAGGTAAAACACTATGTTTGTGACGCTAAACAGTCCGATGAACTTTATCATCCCGTAGAGCACGGTTAATGCTCACGAAATACGATGGGCTTTTTTTATGTCCATTTATATGATAACATTGTACAATTTGTGCGATGATATTTAAAATATAGGCGGCTGCCTTTCCCACATTTTCTTTTTGCTCTTCGGAGTGGTAAGATCATGGACTGTTTAGCGACACGGGAAATGGTAGCCGTTCTTTTTTGCTACCATCGAAGAATTAAGATGTGTTCCTGCGGCATCTATCGCTAAACAGTCCATGAAATGAAAACAAACCTTTTTAGTCCAACTGCGAACAACAGTAGCATCCAAACAGGTGTAGCTCACCCCACGAGCCAAACAATCCAGCATACTATCACGCTGGAGGAGTTTCAACTGATAATGAAGAAAGCCGCCAGGATTGGAAGTCTCAGAGTCGTTTCCTATATGAGAAAGGAGGGTATGTTATGAATATATCCAAGAAAATTGCATTATCCCCATAAATATATCCAATATTTACAAAATATTCAGGATATATACCCTATATTTGTGGTGTGAAATCAATTTGCTTTCGTGGCTGTTAGCAGAAAAGATATTTTAGAGGGTTCTTATCGGCGTATTCCAAACAGCCACAATAGGGAATACAAAGATTTGAACCCCTCTTTTTTTATTATGGAAACATCAAAAAACAATCATTTTTTTATTAAGGAGTATCAATACCAAAACACTACGCAACAGTTTAGAGTGTGGGATAATGGTTTGATAGAAATTCGTTTCAATGACGAATTAGCAAAAGCGAACGGGTATTTAAGCCGTGAGGATATGTTATCACAGGAACCCGATTTAAGAGAGATGATGCTTCGCAGTATGGGAAGTATTCCAGAATGGATAATGGTTAGTGATAATGGACAATCTTTTATTAAGGACAAATTTAAAATGAATTAATATGGAAGCTATTCAAAACAATTTGAGCGTATTTACTTATCAAGGCAAACAAATCTCCTTTAAAGGAGGTAATTGTATTATGGTAAATGCTACGGAAATGGCAAAGCCATTTGGCGATAGCAAAAGAGCAAAGAACTGGTTGGCTCTTAATTCTACAAAAGAATTTCTTGATGTTCTATCCAAAGGCAGAAATCTGCCTTTGACTGATTTAGTGCAAGTTACCAAAGGTGGTGCCAATCCTGGTACTTGGTTTCACGAAGATGTAGCCCTGGAGTTTTCCCGCTGGCTCAGTCCTCAAATTGCCATCTGGTGCAATGATAGGATAAAGGAGCTTATAAAGTATGGAATGACTGCAACCTCACAGACCATTGATAACATCCTGGCTGATCCTGATAATGCTATAAAGATTCTCACGGCTCTCAAAGAGGAACGCAAAAAGAATAAGTTACTGGAGGAGCAAAACCACGTGTACCAATCCGAACACAGGCGGTTAGTCAGAATACAACATGAGCAGGTAGAACTATTGGAGGCACAAGCTCCCAAAGTGGAGTATGCCGATAACATTCTGAATAGTGCCGCAACCTATACTACTACTCAAATAGCCAAAGAACTTGGTGTTAGCGCACAATATTTGAACTTTACACTAAAATCCAATGGCGTAATAGAGAAGAAAGGAGGTATCTGGACTGCTACAGAGAACTATATAGGGAAAGGCTATCTCACAGTGAAAAGCTATCCCTATCGTGGTTCATCAAACCGTGAACGGACAAACTTTGGTACAGTATGGACTGAGGCGGGTAGGATGTTCATCCATTCCCTGATAGGAAAAGGAACGCTACCATTTAAGTAGCTATTCAAAGGGTGCTCATAGCCGGGCACCCTTTTATATTTCCTCCAGTTCAATAACCCAGCCTTTGCCAAAGCCGTATTTTTGGGTGGTTTCCTGGTACGCACTCAAAACCTTAAAATTGGATCCAGCCCGAAAAACTATTTCATCCTCACTTGCATAGTGGGAGATCGCTTTCACGTCCACACCTTTCTTACTTTTTATAACCAGCATAACATTGTCACCAAAGATAGAGGTTGTAGTTATATCGGTGGTGCTCGACATAAACGCTTTGTTTACAAATGGCTTACCAGTAGCCAGGCAGTCTTTCATTTCAGATACATACTTATTCAGTGTCATAGTGTCAAAGCTGATACCAGAGAACACTGTACCATTATACCGTGGCATTTTCTCCAGGGCAGCGTTATGAGCTGGATAGTATTTCTGACATAGCCCACCATAATCCTGAACCTTTCCAAAATATGAATCCACAATACCATAGCCATAATTATTACACCATTTGGATCCGTATGTGTAACGATTGATTAACCCCAGCTCATCCTCTGAGATCCCTGTTAGTTTTGAATATTCAGTGATCTTATACCTCTCACTGCTTTGTAACTGCCAGCGTCCACCCACTGAGCTGCTGGCACTGTTATTCGTAGGAGCGTTTACATATTCCTCCAGGGCTTTCTTTGCCAGATCCTCAGTTTCTCCATTCAGTTTTACCAGTTTCCCCTGCTTAGATACATACTTTAGGGAAAGCTCTTTTTTATACTCAGCCAGTTCCTTGTAACGTGCATTTACGTTATAATTCCACTGGCTACCATATTGAGCCATAGCCTTATCATACAGATCCTGCAAGCGTGCTATTTCCAGTTTCTCCTCAGCAGTAGCGTATAGATCCAGAGTAGAGCCATCCCCACCAGCAGTTTTAGCCAGTTTCGCCAGGCGTGCCTTTTCAATATCATGTATCTTTGTTGTAGCCTGGGCAGTAAGTTCCTGGATCTCCTTAGTGGATCCATTCGCTATAGCATTGTTTAGCTGTTCCAGGATAGAGTTTAGCGGTTTGCTCTTACTCTTATACCCCAGAATAGGCTGGGCTGCTTCTACCACCTGCTGCAAGTCATATTTACCCTGAACAGAAATCAGCTCTTTCTCCAGTAGCTTTACCATTTCTGGAGAGGTTGGAAACTTATTCTTTTCAGCTACCCAGTTCTTTTCAAAAGTGAGCTTTTTAATCTGAAAAGCCAGATCACCAGTAGAGATCTTTTCTTTGAAAGAATCGAAAGCGTTATATAGCTGCTGTACGCTCTCCTCACCATATTTTGACACTAATTCCTTATGGTGCTTTTGTTCGGGCGTGAGAGGGTTTAGAATATCCTCTACAGCTGTTTTATTATCCTTTATGAAGTATGGGAGCGTACCTTTCGCTTTAGCTGCCTCCATACGCTCCTCATTATCCTTTACCCAGGTCTGAAATTCCTGGGGATACTCCTGTACTGCCTCAGAGCTTTCCATAGGATCCACCACATCCTCAGATAGTATCTTATCTATCATTTCGTCCATTTCTTTCTCTGTAGCCAGGACAGGTACCATATAACACCTACAGTTAGGGTGCCAGCCTTTCCACTGGAACGTCTTAGGATAGATCCCTTTCAGATCATCGCATATATCAGCAGTGGGGTGATTATTACTCAGTTTGATCTCAATACCTACAACAAAATCCAGCTGCTGCCAGCGTTCATAATCAGCGGTACGATAGGCTATATTTGTCTCAGTACGTGCCAGACGCTGGGCGTTTCGGTATGAGGATCTATACACTCCTCTGCCTGGATGATATTTTTTAGGGTTATCATCCACCCACTTGTAGCCCTCACTCTCTTTATCGTAAACCCTACGTTTCCAGATCCTACCATATACAGGGTTTCCATCTTCACCCTCACCAGTCTTTACCCTGAAACGTCTGTAGAACTTATCAGGTTCCTGGAGATACTTCTGGATCTTAGATGCAAGTTTGTTGGCAGGAGTGCCCTCACCTATAGCCAGATCCAAAGCGTTTTCTAACTCATCCCTATATTGCCCTGTGTATTTCCAAACCTTTTGAGAAAGGCTTAGCCCCTCCTCTCCAGTCTTACGGGAAAAGAAAGCATTCATAGCCTCCTTATTATGCTGGAAGAAGCGGGCAAAATGATTATCCTCTATAGCTTTGGCACCGAATATACTTTTTACAAGTTCGTCATTATTGGCATTGGATAACATCCATTCCTTTTCTACATCACCACGGATCTCCTGGTACACACGGCTGTATAGCTCCCTGAATATAGCTGTAGCCTCATCACCATAGCCATAATTAGAAAAGGAGAAAGGTTTTCCATCCTCCAGCTCTGTACCTTTCACCAGGTTAATCAACCGTGAAAGAACCTCTATATAAACATTACGCACACTGGAAGAATATCCCTCTGTACGCTTGAATAGTTCCTTTTGGAGCTTTGTAGAATTGACGTACTTAGCCATTACTTTTTAGCTTTATAGTGAACACAATAGGCTCGGATCCCGATAGCCCGACAAAAGCCGATCACTTCACAAAATACCATGAAATCGTGAGGATTGCTACTATGAATGCAGTCCTCACATCGGCACGTCTTAGGCTTTGGGTCTGTTCCTTTCTTTGCCATACTCACACCTCGTTTATATCCAACATATCTACAGTCTTACCTGCCAGGCTGTGAGTACAGTCTGAAAGGTATTCTATCCTACCATCCCTGATAAAAGAGTGGCAGATCTCCACCTGATCCTCTGTAGGATATTCCACTTTGATAGAGGGGGTAATGGTTGGCTTTTCAGTGTCTCCATTAAATCCCCAAACAGGGTGAGGGTATCCCTCGTTTTTAGTCCAAACATGGTGAGCGCACTGGCACCCAGGGCACCAGAAAGAATACTGCCCCTTTGTCCCTGCCAACTTCTCAAACTTTGCCATCATTACCTCCCTCCGTTATCAATGATAAATCATTATCGCTGGCTACACCTTTGAGCAATTTACCACCCACATTTACACGGTACACAAAGCTCTCTCCTGCCTTTTCATTATACGCTGGATAAACTTTACTGATCCTACCTATTCTGCCCACGTATTCAGGTTGTACCTCATTGGATACGATACGCACAATATCACCTACTTTAAATTTTGCCTCCATTATTCAGCCTCCCCAAAAACATCCATTTTATTAAGTGCCATTTGTTTCTCCATAGCCTCAGCCTGTTCCTGCTTGATACGTTCCATTTCCAGTTTTGCATTCTTCACCAGGTAACTCATTTCTACATAAGTCTGCTGGCTCAGGGCACCATCATTATACTGTTTGGATATATCGGCTAACAACTCAGAAACATCCTCTCCAAAAGGCTCCTGGAACTCATGCCCAACTTTCAGAGCTTCATACTTAGCCTTATTGGGGTAGTCCATTACATTGCCCAGAATAGCCAGAGCCAGGTTAGAAACCCTGTTCATGTATCCATCGTGCGTTTCCTTACGTTTGTCCGCTTTGATTATAGCCAAAAGCATTACTTTCCTGATAGCCTTTGCCGATAGGTTGCCCAGGCTTTTCATGTTGTCAAAATCAATATTAGGAGTGAAAGATTTTGAAAGGATATGCTTATCCAGACGCTCGTACTCATTCTTTTTGCTCTCAGACGCTTCATCCCAGGTTAAGTATTTCACCTCTCCACCATTTTTCAGAATATACAGCTTTGCATCTTCCTCCGACTTAGGTAAGCTATTCAGGATCTCAGCGGTTGCAACCATTGCGGGATTAGCAAAGCGATCATTAACATCTGCATCCGTGGACTCCATAGACTCAGTACGTTCAATCATCGGCTGTACTCCATCATGTTCAGGCTCCTGCTCAAATAAGATAACTGGGATCTTTCCTACAGGGTTCTGCATAACCAGCACCTCCCATCCGACACTGGCACGCTTACACCTATAAATAGTATCAGACGTGTAAATATCCAGGTGATATACGGTTTTAGATCCTGCCTCAGTAAGAGAATACCCCCAGGCAAACGCTTTCAAACGCTTGTACTGATCTTTGATAGTAAAAATCTCATCTTTATTCTTTTTGCAAAGAACATTCAGCAAACATTTAGGCTTGCCATCATCACCTCTGTATGTATGCCACAAAATAGCAGCTGTACCCTCAGCACCAGCAGCACGTTTAGCCTCTCTTACGTGTGCATCAAAGCGGATCTCTTTTAGAAAGTTCCTGTAGTTCTCAAATGCCTCATCCGTTCCCTCTGTTTCTTGCAACCACTTTACAGGTCTGCCATAGAGGAAAACCAAAGCGATCTCATTTATAAACACCTGGTAGGGAATTGGAATTTTCCAGCGTTTTTGAAACCTCAGGAAATTGCCTTTTTTATCATAAATCGGCTTATCCTGGCGTTTCATAATCTTGTGACTCTCTACATTGTACTCCAGCAAATTCTGGGTAGCAGCTATAGAATGATCGTACATAAAGTTAATAGCCCTGGTTACATCCTTTGAAGCCAGAAGCTGGGCGAAATCCTGCTGATAGCCTACAGCAGCTTTTACCTCATTTGTTACTACGTTAAATAATCCCATATCTCTAAATTTTAGCTCATTAAACCACTCAATCTATTTTCTATATCATCGGGTATATCATACTCGTTATAGTCAAACCAGCACCTCATCAGGAACATATCCCTCCAGTCTGGAGAGCATCCTATATCCTGCTTTATTTCTTCCTTAGGCTTTATCTTTAACTTACCCTCATCATCAACTTTCCAGGTCTGTAGCTGCTCCAGTTCCAGAGTGATCTGCTCCATATCAGCCGGGCTAACCAGATCAGGATCCACGCCCAACTCAGAGGCGTTAATGTGCTCAGCCAGCTTATAGGCGCACTGAGTTTGTAAGTTCTGGTAGTTCTCATCATTGAAAGCCCTGCTGTTATTAGTAAACCCTTGTATATCGCAATTATCCACTACACCACCGCCTACACCATCCTCATCAGCTATACACCGCCATTTAGGTATCCTGTATTTCTTCTGGAAATGGGTTATACACGTTTGGATCTCTGTAGTTTTACTGATAGGGAAACATTTCAGATCTACCAGCTTATACCCTTTCCATACGCCAATACGGGCATAGTCAGAGCCAAAACGGGCTATATCTGCTGTCAGGTAGAAAGTATCAGTAACAAGAGCCAGGAGATTGCCAAAAATAGCGGTGATAGCATCGTGAGAGCAAAGCGCATTTGGATTATCATCATACTCCCAGTTACCTTTTAGCAAACGCTCTTTTTTTACCTTATCCTTTGTGGTTCTCAATCCCTCTATATAGTCAGGATCTATAAACGGGTTTTCCTGAACCAAACAAGCCAGGTAATACATATAATCAGCAAGATCACCCCTTTTAGCTGGTTTGTAGAATGTCTCATACATCCAGTTCTTTTTAGGGTTACAAGTGATAAAGAGCTTACGCCTCAGCCCCAGCTCTGCGTTCAAATGTCTACCAATACGGGTTTTTAGGGTATCATAGGCTCCAAAGTTTACCTCACCTCCCTCCTCGATCCATCCACCAGTGTACTCAGTGGATCCGTAACGCTCATATAGAGGATCACTTGGTTTATATTGGAGATCCAGCAAGTCAATACGTGAGCCGTTATAAAACTCAATGTAGTTATATTGCCCATTATACTTATACAGGGTATCATCAACACCATACTGGTTACACACCTTGTAAAAGGTGATAAGAGTAGACTGGGTGATACGCTTTAACTCAGCACGTCCGATAAACCATTTGGATCTTGGATAGCATAGGCACATAAAAAGAAGCCAGGCAGCACCAGTCCAGGACTTAGCACCACCAGCAGCTCCACCATACAGCAGCTCCACGTGTTCGGTATCAGTAAGGATCTGGAGAGCCTTTTCCTGCTTCTCATGCTTCTTACCGTCCTTTACCGTAATGAAGTCAAAACAGCCCCGTTTGAACAGTTCTATTTTGACCGAAAGAGCCATAGGTATCTGTATGTTTTTATTTTTTGCCATTGATCTTTTCCAGCAGCTTGTTATACTCTAATAGTTCCTCAGTAGTCAAAGCGGAGAGATCAGGAGAAAGAGATCCTGATAGGTTTGTATTTATATCTCCCTCTATCGGCTGGGTGGATTTACCAAAGATCCTATCAAAGATCATATCAATGGTATAAGTTCTCCCATAGCGTATATCAGAATTTATAGCGGAAACAATATTCAGTACCCAGATCGGAGTAGTGCCATTTTCAATATCCTTTGCATTATCCAGGATCTTCTGTAGTTCACCAGGTGTACGCTCCATGAGGAAACGGATCACCTCATAATAGTCCTCTTTGCCCAGCTCAAACCCCACCTTTTTACCAGTGAGTTCTCTGAGCTGTTTATATAGTGAGGGCTTCCTGCCATTTTTCTTAGGCTGGTTATCACTGGTGAACCTGTTACCTTGTTTATTTCCTTTTTCAAAGAGTGCCATCCGTTGTTTTTTCGTTGTTTAGTGTGTAGGTGACACACACTTTAAAAGCAAAGAAAATCAGATAGGAAAACCTACCTGATCCCTCGCTCAGATTATTATTGCTTTTCCTGCTCCTGGTACTTATCCCAGAACCACGCTATAAGATCCTCACCCGCTTCATCGTAAGCCTCCAGCTCATCCATCAGATCATTAGCCATGTCTATAACTTCGTTCATAGCTGCCTGCTCATCTTCGCCAGAGAAAAAAGGGCTATATCTGCCATCCTTATACTTTTGGATAACATCCTTTTGCTTATCATTCAATGCTATTTTATCCATAACTGTATGTTTTATGCGTCAATACTCATTATAATTTATACTTTTTGATAATCCCTTTGGCTGCACTGGTGTACTTATCCGATTTACCATGAACAGCCTTAGTACAAACCTCAGCCCAGAACTCGCTCACATTCGTAGAAGCGTATTTGCCATATCCAGACTTTCCTTTATCAGCTCTCCACTTCTTATAGAGTGAATTTACACTCTTACCAGCTGCCTTAGCATTGGGAGAGGATAAATTTGAGTTCCAGGTAGCGTGTGCCAGCTCATGCGTGATAATGTGAGCCACTGGTTTGTTAGTCTTAGTCAGGTGCCCACTTTTGTATCCACTTTCAGCCCACGCTGCTACACTCTGGGTAGTGGTGTTCTTTCCGTTGAATACCTGCTTATTCAGGATAACCTGCTTAGATTTACCTGCCTGGGAAATATGCACCCCTCCAGTTCCAGCATCCAGAGTAGCTATCTTTATATCCTTTTGCCTTACACCCAGGACTGAGTGAAAGCGTGAGATACTTTCTTTAACAGCTTTGTACACCTTAGGGTTTTTGATCGAAGCCAAAGACTCAGGTTTTCCGATTTTACCCTTATAGTTAGAGTCATTTTCAGGCAAACCTCCATTCTGAGGAGGTTTACTATTGCTTCCGCTTGTTTTTGCCATTTTTACCTTTTTTATCGTTAATGAATTGCTCTATGTAAACCAGGCTATTCTCAATACAGAATTTCCTGATCTCATCGCCTCCACCATAAACCAGCAAATTAGGCGTTTGCAAACCTGAGATCTCCCTGGCTACCTCCAGCTCTATCTTTAAATATTCTACCCTGTCAGCATACCCACGGGTGAAAAAGGCATTATAACCTTTCGGGATCCCCATCTTATTGTATTCCTTGAATTTCACGGATACATTGAGATCAACATAAACCAGAATACCGCACTCCTGGAAATAACGGCTTATCCAGCGTTTCTTATAGATCTGTTGCAATCCGTAAGCTATAGGGGTTGTATCATATACCGATAGGTTAGGCTCTACCAGGGCTTTTACTCCGCTGGTAAGCACCTTAATAGGATCTTTGAAAATAGCCTCAAAGCGGTAATCATCCACGTAGAAATGATACGTGGCTACATCCTTTCTCAGTCGGCTGTCAGCTCCCCAGGGAGCAAATGGCAGCTGGAGTTTCCCCGCTTGTTTATCCAGGAGCAGGTTAGGAATGTCAAACTCGTTATTACTCTCATAAAGGCAGTCCGTGAGCATGGATCTATAAAAGTCCTCTTTATCATCCACAGGATCCTCATCATCTTCTCCAACTGTATCATCCTCCTCAGGCTCCTCAGCTTTCGCTTTCTTTTTAGACTTATCATCATCCTCTCCGAAATCAGGAATAGCCAGACCAATAAATGAGAAATCTACTTTATCTTTCCAGTCCTCATTTAAAAGAACGGGATCCCACTCCCCATTATTTATATTATCCCTGAGGACTATATCAGCCTCCTGCTCCTCTGTTAAGTCATGGTACAGAATGGTGGGAACCTCCGTTAGCTTTAGCTTTTTGGCTGCTTTAATACGCTGGTGCCCTCCCAGAACTACCAATTTGCCAGTACGATCTGATAATGGCAAAGGTCGGTGAAGCCAAAAACCGTTTAAACGGATTGAATCTACCAACCTATCCAGATCTTTTTTGCTAATCTTTCTGGGATTATTTTCTAAAAGAGTCAGATCCGATATTTTACGGAAAACAATTTCATCACAGTTCATCCTCTGCCTCCTCTCCTGGTTTAGTTTCGGTTTTCTCATCTTCATCAGGAGTGTTATCCAGGTACTCAGGAGCATGCACGATCTTTCGGATCAACTCTGCCATTCGTGCCAGGAAATAGAGCCTTTTCCTACCCAGGAACAATAGAGTAACCCCGTCACTGGTATAACCTATAGAGTAGAATTTACCTCTATAATGCACTGGCAGAGGTAAAGCATCGTATATCACCAAACGATCACGGGAAAGCCCTGTAACCGTTGCTGTACGGTTGTAAATACCATCTTGGTAGATGTTCACTTTCTGCTCTTTCTTGATCGGATCCTTAGGATATAACTTATGTATGTGGCGCAAAATGACAAATACAATCACCAGCACCGAAATAATATAAACTACAGTTGTAACCATACCTTTCTCATTTACTTGGTTAATAATGCAAATATACTAAAAGTGTGTAGCTGATACACACTTTTAGCTATAAAAATTTGATTTAGAAGCCAAAAACCAACATAGCAGCATCACGTCCATGCTCATTAGTTCGCTTTCTCCAGCCTGTATAAGTTTTGAAAGTGTCCTGAGGGAGCTTTGTTACATTCCGCTTTGGAGCAACCATTTCAAACTGTACGCCTAAATCGGTGAGGAAATCTTCCCATATCGTAGCATCCCTTTTCACAGATCCTACACCCTGGAGCTTTTTACGTTCTTCCTCACGTGTCATACGCTCAGTTCCAAACCAGGTACGTTGTCTGGGATCCTCAACACGAACTATTATTTTTTTGCCATGTAGTGCAGCCAACTCTTTTACACGATCCATAGCCTCATGAATCTTTAACGAGCATACAGTAAGCAGCTTTCTTTCCCGATTATCCCACTCGGAAAACCCAGTCTCCACACCTGTATCAATTCCTACATAGATCATTCTGTCTTTGTTATATTGGTAAATACTAAATTAGCTCCTGGGAAACAATGCACACCGAACTTATGAAATAGTTCGTATAGCTGCTCTTTGTATTTATCTCCCGCCTCATAATCTGTACGGATCTTTAAAGACGGGAAATAAGCCAATGCATTACGGTTGATTTTGTTGATAATATCAGCCCCATCCTGGGTTAAAGTGACTTCCACCGTATCATTCAGTTCCATGTTACTCCTCCTCTTTTTCAAATGAAACATCCTGGATACCATCCTCACCCAGAGAGCCAGGGATCTGATACAGTACAATAGTTTTAGCACTGGTACGCTCCTTTCTGGGTAGGAAAAGCATAGCCATCATCAGGTTATCAGGCAAATACTTGTAACGTATTTCCTGGATCATCGGCAAACCTATAGCATTTTCACTATGTATCTCCAGAGTCCAGAGGTTATCTACAACTCCGACTACCACAATGGCACAACCATGTAAGAATTTCCCCAGCCGATACTCCCCGTGCTCATCCTGAGCATACGGATCACTGTTTGCAGTCTTTTCCAGATCATCCACAAATGAACGATTGAGTTTCTTTTTCCTCCAATACTCAGGGAAATGTACCCCTTTTCTTGCTTCTTTGCTGGGATGAAACATACCCTTGTCTACAGAACAATCTCCTGCCTTGCTGCCCAAATCAACGCCTACAGCCGTTTCTTCTTTTAGCATTTTTTCATTTAGATCTTGCATAACTCAAATTTTATACGGTGAAACAATATTATAAATAGCTTTGCATACCTGTATATCATACAAAGCATCATGTAACTTACTATCATCTATCTGGATCCCCAGGGCTTTAGCAACCGTACCCTGTTTGAAATTCTCCATTTCAGAACGTTGTGCAGCCAGATAAGGAGTAGCCAGTACCATAACATCTATACTGTTGCTCCAGAACCAGGAACCAAAATACTTATCATTGTTTTGTAGGAACCAGGCACGGAGAAACTGGTTATCAAAATGAGCGTTGTTATATCCAGCCAGAAAGAACTTATCTTTCTTATTGAACTTATCCACATACTTACTCAACATTGCGGTAAACTGCCCATACACCACTCCCATAGCAGGATAAGCCAGTATCTGCTCTTTGGTGACTCCAGCCACATCCAGAGCCTCCTGGGTGATCTCAGCTCTTGGGTTAGGCTGTACATGGAAATCAAACGTTTCCTTTACTTCACCATCCACCACGATCTCACCGCTTATCTGGTGGATCCCGTGTTTGTTCACTAACGTACCTGTAGTTTCCAGGTCAAAAAATACAATCTTCATAATTTCAAAATTTATATGGTATTCTATTTATTTTCTTCTTTTTTATACTGCCTCATAGCCTGGCTAAGGTTTCCCGTCTTATCCAGAAGATGAGCCAGCTGGATAACGTTCACAGTATCCTTACCATCCAGATAAGCCCACACTGTACGCAACGCCTGGGCTATTTCTTTTGCCTCCTTAGCGTCTTTCTGGTACGCATTGATCTCTTTATTGGTAGCAGTCTTTTTACCCTGGCTTTGGGCTATATTTACCGCATCTTTGGCAGCTTTGACCTGTTCCTGCTCTGTATCATAGTTAGACACAATATCTCTTGCTGCTTTAGCTGAGATCTGGTTTGCTATGATCCTGTCCTGAATATCCTGAGGCAGATCCATAAGGGAAAGGCATTTTGAAATAAAGGCAGGAGACTTTCTAAACTTTTCAGCGATCTCTACCTGGGTATAGCCAAATTCTTCCTTGAACCGCTTGAACATTATACCACATTCAATTTCAGAGAAGCGTTTACCCTCATTTCTCATCATCTGCTCTATATAAAGATCCTCCTGGCTTGCATCTTTCGGAGCTTTTAGGGCTTTGATAAATGGAATATCGGCACCCTCTTGGATCGCTAACATAGTAGCACGGTAACGCCTTTCTCCATCAACCAGCTTGTACTTTTCCACACCGTCCTCTTTAAAAGGGATAACGGTAATGGGATTAAGCACACCCTTTGCCTTAATTTGTTCTTTTAACTCATCCAGATCAAAATCTCTACGAACATTAAAATCATTCATCACCACGATATTACGGGGATCAATCAAAAAAATGTCCGTCCTTTTTGTTGCATTAGTTTCCATAATTATTTATCTAAATTATTAATAAGATGAAAGCCCCAATCAACTGCCATCGCTTTGGCAATACCTGGATAGGTTTTACTTCTAAGGATAGCCCTATCTTCTGATGGTGGTAATTTCCAAATTCTCTGCTCTCTGCCCTCAACTATATTGGTCGGTTCTAAATTGGGTAATCCAAATAGCCATAAACATGTTGCTTTTGTTTCTCCATGTCCGAACATCCACGGTTGAATAATTTGGTTAGGCTTTCTGTATTCAGAACTCATTATTCCTATTGGATTCTCAATAGCTTTAAATTTACATGGATGCTTAACAAACTCCATAAAAAACTCAATACTCTTTTGTTGAATCCCCGCCTCTCTTTTTTCCTTGAACCATCGTGCCCCAGACACAGCTAAATCAGTACAAGGAGGAAAGGCAATTATACAATCCCATTGCTGGCTACGCATAGCTTCAAGCGCATCCCCTTGAATATGCCATTCAGGATGTCCGCCTGAGCACTCCATTAAATCACATGAATAAGCTTGGAATCCAAATTTTCTAAATTCATTGCAAACTGCCTGGCTTTCTTCGCAGGCAATCAAAATTCTAATATCTTTTGGTTTCATTAGTATCTAAAATTTGTAAAGTAAATAATAACGCCCTCAAATACATTGGATTTGCTGGATCCAAAGAACCAATCAATAAAATCTGGAACACTCAGACCATCATTCTTAGCAACCTCCTGGATCGGAACCAGCTTACCATCTACCCAAACCTGAGGATAGGCATCATCAGCCCCATAAGTCATAGTAACGTGTTGCAGTCCGATCTCATCAAACCTGGATAGCTCCCTTTGCTCTGAGTTATAAGGTCTGCCCGTCCATTCCCTAACAGAGAGATACTTTTTACCAGAGGAAATACCCTTATATCGCTCATCCCACACGTTTTTTGCATTGTATCGGATAGTGTGGATCTTCTTACCGTCTTTCAGTTTACCCTCAAATCCTGTAGGCTCACCAGCTTTGCTATGAGTCACGGGAAAGATCCTACAGAGGGTAAGTATCACTTTTTTCTTTTCCATTATTCACTTAGTTAATTACTTTTCTTTGCTGGATAATATGCCAGCGTTAATACATCGTACATTTCTCTGACAATAGCAAACTGATAAGAGCAACTGTTCCCTGGAACTGTTATAAACTCATGGGGATAACCAGTTATTTTATATCTGGGAATATTCTGGATGCTCTCAAAATAGCGTTTCAATGAGAAAACAAGAGCCTCACAAAAATCAGCTCCAAAAGACTCAGATAATCGGCTTTTATTTCTCAGTGCAAATCTCATTTCCTGTAACTCTTATTTTGATAGTGCAGCCTCTCAAACATTTCCTCCAGCCTATCGGCAATACGTTCACCATAGCGATCCCCAAAATCCTCATCTTTCAAATTAGAGCTAATAATGGTGAATAGCTGCCTGTCATACCTGGCATAAATCAGCTCTGTTACTGGTGAGTATTCGTTACCCCAGCTTTTTACGCTTGCTGGCTCAGTTCCAATATCATCAATGAAAAGGAGATCCTGGTTTTTCAGCTTATTAAAATACGCTGGATCATCCGCTACATTCTTTGCCAGAGCCAAAGCTGAAACACGATATACAGCCTTTCTGTCACTGGAAATAGCACTATTGTAGAGTATCCCGATCAGGTTACATATAGCCTTTGCAAGCGTTGTTTTCCCTGATCCGATTGTCCCATAGAGTAAAAGCCCTACTTTATAATCACCGCAAAGCCACTTAGCAGCCTTAGCAATCTTAGCCTGGGTATCACTATCATTTTGGAAAGGAATACGTCTTTTTTCCACTTCCTGTTTATAGCACATCCCCAGCATTTCCGTTATATCAGCCTGGGAGAAATTGGTAATCCTAAAGCGTGTCTCTATAGCCTTTTCCACCTGCCTGCCCAGTACCGCCTGGAATTGTTCCTTTATTTTGGTATCCATTTTTTTGTAATTCTTCGTTATACCTACCAACTACCCAGTTAAGGATAGTCATGTAATCAGATTTATACTTTTTTCCACTGGAACCCTTGTAGTTATTGAGTATTTCTATTATCCTCTTTGCTCCCTCCTCAGTGTGCTCAGAGCATAGCTTAGCAAACTCATCCCTCGTAAGGGTAACATAATCCGCATACTTATATTTTTTGGCTTTTTCAGCCTTTCCCTGCTGTTCTGGTGTTAGCGGTGGAGGTGGTGCAGCTGATTCATCTGGGGATCCGTCTACAGTTTCCTGCTTAGGCTGGAATACCTTTGCTTTGGTAACATCACCACCTTTTTTACCAGCCATTCGCCTTTTCTCCCTAATTTCCTCATCCTTAACCATTCGCCTACTATACACAGCACCGTCCTCTCTTATAGCACATACTCCGTTATCTATCAGAGTTTCCAGCCAGTCATAAGATCCAGAGCAATCTTTTCCGATCATTCCCGCTATCTCATCTTTTGTATAGGGCTGGTGGTTAGGCTTCACCATTACACCACGCTCCACGCTTTCCCACATATAGCAGATCATATCAAACCACAGCCCTCTCACATCAGGAGGCATAACCTTAACCTCAGCACAGCTCAGCCAGTCACGAGTATAAAAGGGCATTGGTATTTTATCTTTTGCCATATTGAGAATATTTAGAGGGAAAGGATACCCTGAGGCATCCAGTCCCCCATGTTTAATTAAACTTCCAGAATTGCAATATCAGGAGCGATCTTACGGATCTTATCCAGAACCTCATCCAGACACTTGTCTCTGTAACTTTCTGTCAGTTCGTTAGCTCCAGGAGAAACAAGCTGTAGAATAACATCCCCATTTGAAAGATGGTGATCGAACTCTACTTCAATAGGAGTTTTTGCAGTTCCTTTGAAGATGGCAATATTCACCGTGAAGCTCTTAGGCAAATTACTTTCTACCTGGCAACGGTAAACCTCAGCTATAGAACCAGACGGATCATTTTGCTTTTGAATCTCAGCTTTAGCGTTAGCTATGAAATTTTTGAGGACGGAAACGAGCACCATACATTTCTCTTTGTCCTCAAACACACCACGATTGAGACGCAAGAACTGCCCCAGCTTAGCAGGGATCCAACCCTTTTCTGCATCATTGATACCGAACTTTTCAAAGACCTCACCGTACTCTACAGTTCCTTTGATAATGCCCTTTTTATAGTAGTCATTTTCATTTACAGTAAGGGTAATAGACATATCCTCACGATCCACAACCACATTAGCGGTTTTCTGATTAACCTCACTGATACGCTTGCTAAGCCAGTCAAAAGGAGTAGAGATAGTCCCAGTAATATTAATTTTTTCTGGTGCCTTTGTTTCCAATGGCTGAACTGGTTGTGATGCTCTACCCTCTCTGTACTCAATAATGATAGGTTTTTCACCTTTGTACTCACCGATATTCACGGTTAAACCTCTTTCTTGATCTTCCATTTTTCTAAAATGTTTAAATTGTTAATAACTAATTATCTGTACCTGTTCTTCTGATTTCCATTTGAACAGTTCTCTGTCTTTCTTCCTGGGTAATTGGTCTTTCTTCCAACAAATAACCGTCTGGAGTGTACCATCCTACTCTTTCCTCCTCTTGGTCTATGAACTTGTAGCACTCACCTCTTACGTATTCACCACCATTTTTTAGGTTATACAGGATCTTATCAATTCGTTCCTGTAAAGGCTTTAGCTTCCCTTTATAGTCCGATTTAATTCCATCCAGTTCCTCCTGTATTGTCCCTAATTGAATAGAAACATTGGCAAGTTCAGCGCGTAACAAATTGGTTTCTTCCTGATCGTATTTGCTGAGATAGCTCCTTTCTTCGATCTTATCACAGCTATCTTTCAGAATTTGCGCCCTCTGTTCTACAGGGAGTTCCGCTAACATAATATCTTTCATTCCGATAAATAATTGATTAGTAAATGATTAAAATTTATGTGAAACTGGAATTTATTCAAGAGGATAAAAACCAGGATCGCTATACTCAGAATACCATCTATCACTCTCCAGGTGATCCATTTTTTGGGCACAAAACCCAGAAGCAGGAGAGCAACAAACCCGATCCATTGCGAACTCATTAACCCCACAAGGCAAAAGAAGAAGTAGAAAAAGCCAAAACTAACATAAGCCGTATAGAGTGGACTGTAATCTTTCGGATCCTTAACTCCCTTGTACTTTTTAACTCCCTGATCCACTTTCTTAACAGCTAATAGCCGTAGGATTTCAACGAATAGGCATACAGCCACTAAAAGATAGAATACTGTTGTCATAGCTGCCATTATTTGAGGTGATCCCCTACAGTGAATTTATACCCCAGATATTCAGCCCACAGTTTTATGAACTGCTTACCAAAATACACCGCTTTCTCTCCCGTTTCCTGGCACAGGCGGAACCCAACGTACGCATACGAGTGCGAGGAGCGATAATTCGTATTCAGAAAACCGAAACCCGCAACCGCACCAGCATGCGCATTAGCAGACAAGAGGGCACCCCTTTCATCATCATCCATATTATCTATTTCAGACTGAGTATAGAGATAAAACCAGGGGAAATAGTAAATCTTGCTGCCCTCAGCATCTGGTATCGGTTCAAAGTCCTTACCCCACAAAGCACGGCTGATCGTTTCCAGTTTCATAAGTGCTATGTGTCGAGGTGCAATAATTCCCCTTGTAATCAAATCATTCAGGCTTTCGTCCGTTTCATTGATAGGATCCACTCCCAGAGCAGCACAAGCATCCTCATAGGTTTTAATGTTACGATAGTCTGAATAATCAGGCTTTTCAGGTTTCACCGCATCCTCGCCAAATAAAGCGAGTAAAACAGTTCTTGTGTTTCCACAGGCTACAGCAAAAGCAGCCTCCAACTTTGGTTTTTCAATTTCGATCTTTCTCATCTTGCAATGTTTTTAATCTGTTAATAATCTTTTTTGTTAATCTTATTGCATTATCCACTCTGGTACTTTTACCTGGTGGAATATTTTCTATTAAAACTGGTACCAGCCTTATAAGCTCAGATACCAACTGGTTAGGTATTAGTTTCATCGGCTTTCCTCCAGTTTGGATCTGGATCTGGTATTTCCAAATTCAGATACTCCAGTGCATACTCTCTAAGTTTTTCACAATAGGTAGAGAAAGTAAGTGTATCCATTGTTGCAGTAGATCCAGGAAAGGTTATGATTTCTCCAGTGTGCTTATTTACAACCTGATCCGCTGTCATTTGAGATTTAAAGAACTCATGTACCTGCTCCACGGTTACGAACTCCCAGCCAGCATCCAGCAGAGCCTCTAAAAGCATCGGGTAGATACATCCCCAGAGCCAGCCGTTTTGATCGTTAGAGCGAGGTTTTCTAACCTTTTTCACCACAACCTGGTAAACTCCATCCAGGGATTGGGAAAACAGATCATACAGTGGTTTGAGGTTAAACAGCCCGTTCTTTTTCTCTATTTGAACTTTCTTACTCATACATCCCTATTTGTTTCTCCAGGCTTTGCCTTACAGCACGAATAGCGTTCTCTCTACCTTTCAGGCTTTCCAGATAAACCTCCAGCTCCTTTTTGCTCTCAGCGATATAATACCCATCACTGGTAGCTACTAAGCCAATAACCATGTTATTCACACGGATATGGTTAATAATCTTTCTCAGCCTGGCATTATCCAACTTATACCCCTGGCTTTTAAGAACCGAACATATATGCTGGTTTGTAATAGCTTTCTCCTTACCAACTTTGGAATGTAACCCCTGAATAATCAAAGGGAGTATCACATCATTCTCGTATGGAGTGAGCGGTTTGGTTTGTTCTGAAAATCCCTGTATCATAGTTTATCTATTTGAATTGTTAAACCTGGTTTTGCAACATATACCACCTTACCAGTAACCCGTTGTATCTCAGATATGAAAACTGGCTCATCACCATTATTTTCTGAGAGGTGTAATAGGAGTATGTTACTCACATTGGAAAGATCATTTGCCATTAGGATCTCTTTGCAGGTTTCCATTTCCATGTGAGAGGTTAGTAGGCGGTTTCTTTGAGAGGGTAGAGTACGCCCAGCATTGATACTCTCTACCAGTTTGCGATCAGAGTAATTACACTCTATCATCACATGATTAAGCCCTGGAAAAACATACTCACACATACAGCTGTCTGTAAGGAACATGATCCTACCTGTTTCTGGGTGATCTATCAGGTATCCTACACATGGTACATCATGGCAGGCAGAGAATGGAGCTACTTTAAAATTTCCAAACTTGTAACCTTTACCCAGTTCCAAAGCCTTAACCCTGGATCCACTTACTCCTTTTGCTTCCAATACCTCAGGGAGTGCCAAAACGTAAAAGCCACAATCTGCCATACTTTTAATATACTTTGCGTGATCATTATGAGCATGGGTAACTATACATCCTACAACTTTCTTAATATTGAAGTCTAATGCCTTTTTAACTTTTATAAAAGTTATCCCTGCCTCAATAATAAGGCACTCTTTGCCATTATCCAGAAGATAACAGTTACCTGAACTACTTGATCCTAAAACTTTCAGTATCATTTTCTCCTGTTTTTTTGCTGTTCCTGAATTGTAACCCACCTACAGTTATTAGGCTCATAATTGCCATTCACATCTATTCTATCAATGGTAAGCGTATCCGAATATCCATTACTCAAAGCCCATTCACGAAAGCAGATAAATCTGGTTTTCCACTCATCACAAACTGTAATACCCCGTCCACCATACCATTTATAGGCGTGATCCTTTGGATTGAAACAGCGTTTTTTCATTCCACCCCAGATTTTATATAATCTGGTACCAACATAGGAATGATTTTCTTTCCACTTACACGGTTTAGATGCTCGTTTTGCCTCATTCATAAAGCAACCACAACTTTTAGTAATCCCTTTTCTCAGAGCACCCATAGCAATAGTTTTTACATTACCACAATCGCATCTACACTCAAAGTATCTGAAATTCCCATGTTTGGGAGCTTCTTGTATGATTACAAGTCTGCCAAAGCGATCACCAGGCTTTATATCTGCTTTCTTCATAGCTTACTAATATCCAGGATCATCAACTGGTGCAGCCTGAGGCGTAGCCGTGCCAGTAGAAACATCCTCATATTGAACATCTGTTGCATCAAACACCTGAGCATTTCCATTCTCATGCACCAGAGAATCACGGTTTTCCGATGTATCACCCTCAGTATCATTTACTATAGCCTGTTGCATTTCAACCGACAAATAGCCATATTTACCCAGTAAATTACGGATCACTGTTTTAACTGCCATTCCGTGGAAATTACCCATCCATCCTACAGTTTTGCTATCTGGAGCTACTGGCAAATTTGATAGGTTAAGGAGGCTTTCTACTGTAGTCTCTTTTTTAAGCCCTTTAGAGTAACGCTTAGCGTGTTCAGCCATTTGTTCCACTGTCATGTAGAGAGTTTTAGAGAAGCCGTTAAGCAGTTCAAAATAGCAGAAATAGCCTACCACCTTATCCGATTTCTTTTCACCATCAAAAGCGATCTCACCAGTAAGTTTATTAGCCTTTCTCAGTTCACCCTCATAGACAACATCAGCGTTAATAGTCCGATACTGCCCAGTCCTCATAGCCAGCTGTATATAGCCTTTGTATCCCATCTGAAAAGTAGGAACCATCTTTTTAACCCAGTTCCCTTTATCATCTTTCACGCTGTTGTTAAAAGGGATGATGAAAGCGTATCCGAGTGCCTTATTGATAGGCAATTTTAATACGGCTGCTTTCAGAGCCTCCATAACAACCGCTTTAGGCTCACACTGTTGTAGGTTAGTATCTCCATTGTATAGGTCGATAACAGAGGCTACAAATGTCGGTGCACTCTTTGCCAGAGCATTGTTAAACTGCTCCATAACAGAGGGAGCATTAAGTATATTTTTCAGCACATCCACCTTTTTAGGAGCTGCTGCTACTGCTGTACTTGATTGAGTTGTCATAATAGAAATTTATTAGAGTTCGTGAAATTGTTCCATCATTCCATCCGTGAATGTGCGGATCATAAGTTTAGAGTGAGTGCTTACAGAGAGGTTGATAACCTGAGAAACTGTAGGAATGAGCTGGTTTACGCTTTCCCTGTTATCAATAAAGATCGGTGCAGATATACCTTTTGCCTGGCAAATAGCATTGATAATATCTAATCCAGCGTTAATCTTAGTGGCATTATTCAGATCAGGGAAAGGAACACCATCCACGGTACAAACACAAGTAATCTTTTCGTTACCATTCAGCTGCTCATCAACAAAGGAGAAAGAAACCAGGGAGAATAGTCCGTTAATACGCTTCATCAGCTCATTATCCTTTGCTTTCTGAAAGTCTGTAATGATAAACTCTGTTCTTTCCAGGTTAGCCAAAGCATCATTATTCTGGATCTTTTTATCTTCAAATTCCTGAATAAGTTTCTCCGCACGCTCAATAGTCTCACGTTTATTCAGTCGTTTCTGTAGATCGGTAATAGCATCAGAAAGCACACGTTTCCCCTCCTGGAGTTCTGATACATCCACTGGTTTAATTTCAACGTTCATTTGATTTTCCAGTTCTGCTATCTCATTACCCATACGGATCCAGTCAGTATCTGCCTCTATAAGTTTCTGGGCATCCTGAGCAGCAGGCAGGTTTTCCTCCTGGTACTTCTTTTGAGCCTCTAAATTATCCAGTTCGCTCTCCATTTTGCTGATCTCAGCCAGAGTATTCTCACGATCTTTTTGCAGTTCGGATATTCTTCCTGCCTTAGATCTACCTGTAGCCTGGTTTTGCTGTAAACGCTTTGATTTATTCTGGTTGAAATTAGCCAGCATTTCCCGCTGTTTTGTCTCAATATCCTCAGCATCCAGGGTACGTTTACAAGTAGGGCAGACAAAAGCACCATCAGGATACACCAACTGTTCGGCATTGATAATACGATATTCACCCCTGAGCGTATCCAGCTCTGTATTCAGGTTCCCTATCTGGGTATCAATCGTAGAAAGACTCCCTTTTTTACGCTGAATATCACCCTGTAAATTCTGTATCTTATATACCAGATCATTGATAGATGAACGTGCCTCACCATTCGCTTTATTAACCTTTTCTCTGATCTCGGACTCCTTACGGGTACGCTCCAAACGTTTTTCACCTATCTTTTTCTGGATATCGCTTTTGGCTTCATAATCAGCCTTTACAGAGTTTGATTTATCAGATATTTGCTCATCAATCCTTTTCAAACGAGCTTTCTTTTCCTCCAGTTCCTGATCCAAAGCTACCCAGTCCTCAGGTTCAGGCATCATCTGATTAGCAGTATCAATACGAGCAGGGAGTTCCTTTAGCTCATCCTGGATTGCTTTCTTTTTAGAGGATGTTTCTTTCTTAAATTGCTCCAGGCTCCTACCTGTTATTTGGCTCAGCAGTTCCAAGTATTCAGGTTTCAAAGCAGCTACATCCTGATCCGATACATTACCAGCCATATCCAGTAACATAGTCTTTTGAGTAGCAGCTGGCAAAGAGGGGAAATAGAACGGGTTAGTAACCATACGGAAAACATCCTCAGGGAGAATAGCAGATACCTCAGCATCGTACTCTTTTTTTGTTCCCAGCTTTACACCATTCAGGTAAAAATCAGTGTAGTGGTTTTTAAGCTGCCCGGCATTAACACCAGTTCCCCATTTTTCCAAGTATGAACGTTGCAATATAATTTCATTGCCATTTACCAGTAGTGTAGCTATAACCACGTGTTCCAGGTTAAGAATAGGCTTACCATCTTTATCCAGAGTTTTAATGTTGAAATTACTATCTGCTCTGTTAGTGCTATCTTTGCCAAATAAAAGCCATAGGAAAGCATCCATGATTGTAGTCTTACCAGTTCCATTATCACCACATATTACAGTTTCCTGATCGGTGAAATCAATGGTAAGATCTCTTATCCCTTTAATGTTCCTAATCACCAATTTCTTTAAAAAGATCTGTTTCATAATTACTTATTGTTTAAATAGAAGTTTAATTTTTCGGATTTTTCTACAGCCAGAAGCTCAGCTCTGGAGTAGAGAATTTTAGAGTTCTTAGTAGCTCCATTTCTGACTTTACTAACCAATTCCCTCCGTACCCAGTCTTTTACAGCAGCCTCACCAAATTGCCTATAGGCTTCACGCTGGGAAATAAGATCTTTGGCAGGAAAGAGCATCTTTGCATAATTAGCAGCTCCTAAAGCAGCCATATCCATACATAGGTTCTTTAGTTCGTAAAGCTCCAGGGTTATCATTTACGAGCAGTTTTTATAGCCTCCTTACGTCTTTTGAAATACTGTTGTACACTTTCTCCCAGATAATCATCTTTGTAGAGAACATAGGATAGAATAGCTGTCATAGCAGCCAGAAAAAACTGGTGATAAGCATGGCATAGAATACCTCCAATTAAGCTACACAAGAATAGCATAAAGAAGATCACGCCAAAAGCCAGGTTCATAAAAGTTTCAATTTTCATCAGTGTTGCATTTAAAAATTATTAGAAAAGTTTTTTAGCCATAGCATACCGCATAAACTCAGGCATTGAGTGTACACCAACTTTTTTAAAGCTGTTCTTTTTATGATTATTCACGGTATTAAGAGAGATAAACAGCTTATCTGCTATCTCAGAGTCGGTTTCTCCCTGATAAAGCATTTTCATTACTTCCAGCTGCCTTTCCGATAGTGTTGAGTTGAACTTAGGGGAACAGATAACTTTATCATACTTACATTCACCCCTCAAAGGACACGATACAAATTCAAAGTTGAAATTCCAGTTCTCATCAACATCTATCATGTTATCGTATAAGCCCAGATTGCATTTGATAAACATACGCACCGCCAAGAAATCCCTATAACGTTTATTATCTGAACTCTTTGAATATCTATCCATCAAAGCCTCATAAGCCTCTGGATAGAACTCCCTGAGAACAGCCAGAAAAGACTGAATAAATTCAGTGTCGGTTTCTTTGAGCTGTCTTTCAGATTCACCAAGTGGACGCATTGTAACATCACCCTCAGGAGTTGTGTAAAATTCGATAGGTTTCATCTTTTTGCGGGGAATAATGTTTCAGGTGGAATGCCTAATTTCTCACTTATTAGCTTCTGTTTAAGAGGATCTGGGTTTTGCACTCCCTGTATCCACATTCTCACAGTATTAGTGCTACACATACACAAATTAGCAATCTCCTTAACGAATGCTGTCTTAGGAGCTTGTACCACATTTCTCTCAGGTAAACTTTTGTAGATCTGAGAAAATGACCGATAGTCTTTTTCTGTTATTTTGCCCATTTTTTAAATATTCTATGTATCACCTACACACTTTTTTTGTATGTTTGTGATGTTATTAAATTGTTTATGGTGCAAATATAGGATATATATCCATATTATACAATAATATTTGGATATATTTTCTGGATAAAATCTATATTTATATGCAAACATTTGATTTAAAGAGGTTTAGACTTGATAAAAAATTAACCCAGGTTGATTTAGCAGAGCTTTTTTCATGTAATCAGAACTTTATTTCCCGAATAGAGAAAGGAATTAGGCAAACTCCACCCGAAAAACTGGATATATTGCAGTCTAAATACGGAGATATATCCATGTATTATACAGAAGAAAAAGAGGGTGTTTCTATCCCAGATGCCACCCCCCAGGATATTATGATGGCTGGAGCAGATGCCTTTTCCAGGCAAATAGTACAAATGATGAATGAGAAGCTGATCGCTCCCTATTCTCTTTTAGTCGAAAAAGATAAGGAAATAGAGAAATTGAATAGAGAAATTGGCAAATTACAGGCTCAATTAGAACAGTATAAAAAAGCGGATGCCCAGATGGGAAATGCTGCCAAATGTGCAGATGCCGTATAACATTTGGTATAAAACAAAAAAAGTATTGATATGGAAGATTACAATAGGCTGGTTATTGATCTTTATAAAAGATGTTTCACCGATTACATAAATGGATCCCCTGTAGATGCAGATGCTATCCAGGAAGCCCAGAGAGTGCTGAATTTTGCGATTGACAAGGCAAAGATAGGTAATGAGCCAACTGATACGCTGGAGCCTCTTAAAAAGGATGTGGAATACTTGAAATACGATTTATTATGATATGGCTAAACCAAGAATTATAACAGAGGAAACAAAGCAGATAATGATCCGTTTTTATTCTGCTCTTGATGCCCTGATAGAAAAAAAGGAACTGAAAGGAGTAAATACATATTGTCGTTTGTACAATATAGACAGAAGAAACCTTTTAGCGCAAAGAAAAGATCTGGATCGTGCAATACTACAAATTTCCTGGATGCAACCAATAGTTAAAGATTTTGGAGTCAGCGGAGACTGGCTACTAACAGGACGTGGGGCTATGTTTAAATAGCCCTTTATTTTTATCTTCCCCTATAACCCCTTATATATATTCTATTAATTAATATATTATCTTTCTTATTATATAATACTATATATAGTACCCTATAACTCTCATTTCTGTTTTGCTTAGGCAAATGGTTAAGCAAATGGTTAAGCAAAACTGATTTAACACACAAACAGAAAAAAGAGTAAACGTTTGATTTATAGTAGAATAGTTGAAATAAAATTCATTCACGTATAGACACAACAAATTTTGCTTAAGCAAGTGGTCAAGCAAATGGTCAAGCAAATGGTCAAGCAAAATAGAGGCTTTTGCTTAAGCAAGTGGTCAAGCAAATCACATATTTTTGCTACTATTTTTGCTTAAGCAAGTGGTCAAGCAAATGGTCAAGCAAAAATTTATCTTTCTTTGGCTCCTCTACACTACCTATACTCAATTTTACAAAGTTCAACACCTTTCTATTGGCTTTGTCTATTGGAGTCCAGGATTTCTTTATATACATATCAGTGGCTTTCATTTCCTCATCCACATGGTTTAACGCTGAATGTACTGTAAACTTATCTACTCCCGCATCATTAGTAGCAATAGTAGCCCAGGTATGCCTGGCAGCGTAAAATTCCAAATCATCTACACCAAGTAAATCACCAATCTTTTTAAGCCCTTTATTCAGAGCTGCACTAAAAGCATCCACGCTTGAATACCAGTGATAAAAGCCAAATACTCTAACTCCTTTGGGATCCCTGTACTTATCAAAGAGAGGCTGTATTTCTTTCTCTACTTTAATGGAGATCTCCGCTTTGTCAGAGCGTCTATTTTTTGTTTTGGTTCGCTCGTATGTTATCCGACCATCCTTAAAACAATCGCAATAATACAAATCAACTGCGTTCATTCCAATTAACCCAAAACTCAGCAGGAAAACATCTTTCGCTAAGTTGAAACGGTTATTTCCAGGCTGTAGAATAACAGTATATTCCAAGTTTGCCAAATTTCTCAACTGTTTCAGATCCAGAGCACGTTTTCTGGATACTGGTACTTTGGGAAGTTTTTTAAATGGAGAAAGAGGGATCCTTATAATTCCTAAATCTTCATTGTTAAACTCATCCTTTGCCATATTATGCAAAGCCCTCAGGTTACTGGGATATAAGGACTGGGCACGTTCACCTTTTTTTCTATTAGCTCTGGGCGGTTGCACCTTTATCCACTCTATCCAATCTTTTACGAATTGAGACGTAATTTCATGCACGCTAATTACTTCCCTCTCCGCAAACTTAACCAGGTTGTTTACAGCGTTCTCATAAGTAAGAGCATTTCCTTTATGCCCAGACTCTTTTAACCGCTTTATCAGCTCTCTGCCATAAGCTACTATATCCAGATCAAAGCTCTTTTCTTCGTTAGAAGTTATCAACCTTATCACCTGATCTATAGTCATGCTTTTAATCAATGAGCCACAATTATCACATTTCTTTCGGTATTGCTTAATTAACTCATCCGTTTTATCAATGTAATACTGGTTTTTGATTTTAAAGGTTTTCTTTGTAATATCATCCTTAGTAATAAAGTAAGGTGTAGCCAAGTATCTTTTATCCTTTCCCTGGGTAACTCTTATCTTTATATTATATGTACCATCTTTCTTTTTTTGATGTGCATATACCTCCGCTTTAAATGTAGCCATATATTTTCTGTAGAATATTTGTAGAAGTTTATACTGCAAAAATAGCCATATTTTGCGGATTTTGCGGAAACACTACACTACCTAAATCTGTCATTTTGTACCCCCGATGAGAATCGAACTCATATTTACGGTTTAGGAAACCGACGTTCTATCCGTTGAACTACAGGGGCTTACGCTATATAATATCAAATAAATTCAAAGAACAATTTTGCTATATTAACTGTTATTCATATATTAGCAGTCTCGGAACCTCAGCTGTTTAGGAAACTTCTATTCTATCCGTTGAACTACAAGGCCGCTTCAAATTTGCTTGCAAAGATAACGGTTTCTGTCGATTTAACAAGAATAAAAATACAGGTTCCTTTCAGATATTTCAAATAATTGGCGTCAATAGGACAATAAAGTTCGATTTATTTTGATAATTCGATTAACTTTCCGACCTTTGCGCTCACAAATTGAAAGTAAAATCAGTTTTTAAATTAAATATAGTAATTAAAGTTATGGCAGACGAAATGATGGTTAAAGAATTGGAGGAAGTAGTAGTACGTTTCTCCGGCGACTCCGGCGACGGTATGCAGCTGGCCGGCAACATCTTCTCGAACGTGTCGGCTACGGTAGGAAATGACATCTGTACATTCCCCGACTACCCGGCAGACATCCGCGCCCCGCAAGGTTCACTGACCGGTGTTTCCGGTTTTCAGGTCCACATCGGTGCCGGACAGGTTTACACTCCCGGAGACCGTTGCCACGTATTAGTGGCTATGAATCCTTCCGCACTGAAAACACAAATCAAATTCTGTAAACCGCAAGGACTTATCATTACCGACTCCGACTCATTCGAAGCCAGAGATTTGGAAAAAGCACAATTCAAGACTGACAATCCTTTTGAGGAATTAGGCATAAAACAGGAAGTGCTGGAAGTTCCCATCTCTTCCATGTGTAAAGAGAGCCTGAAAGACTCCGGACTAGACAATAAATCAGCACTCCGTTGTAAGAACATGTTCGCACTCGGACTGGTTTGCTGGTTGTTCAACCGCAACCTTGCCGCTGCTGAAAAAATGTTGCGTGAGAAATTCGCCAAGAAACCCGAAATTGCAGAAGCTAATATTAAGGTATTGAACGATGGTTTCAACTATGGTGCCAACACACATGCTTCTGTCTCTACTTATAAAATTGAAAGTAAAGCTCCGAAATCAAAAGGACTTTATACAGATATCAACGGAAATAAAGCAACGGCTTATGGCTTGATTGCTGCTGCCGAGAAAGCAGGTCTGGAACTCTATCTGGGTTCTTATCCTATCACTCCGGCCACTGATATTCTGCACGAATTAGCTAAACATAAATCACTGGGAGTAAAAACCGTACAGTGCGAAGATGAAATCGCAGGTTGTGCTTCTGCCGTTGGTGCCGCTTTTGCCGGTGCTTTGGCTGTAACGACTACTTCCGGCCCCGGTATCTGTTTGAAAAGTGAGGCTATGAACCTTGCTGTAATTGGCGAACTTCCATTGGTGATTGTGAATGTGCAACGTGGCGGTCCGTCAACAGGTTTGCCTACTAAATCAGAACAGACAGACTTATTGCAGGCACTTTACGGACGCAATGGTGAAAGTCCGATGCCGGTGATTGCCGCAACTTCACCGACAAACTGTTTCGATGCCGCATACATGGCATGTAAGATTGCTCTGGAACACATGACTCCGGTTGTACTGCTGACAGATGCTTTCGTTGCTAACGGCTCGGCTGCCTGGAAACTTCCTAACTTAAACGAATATCCTGCCATCAATCCTCCATACGTGACTCCGGACATGGCTGGTAACTGGACTCCATACCAACGCAATGAAGAAACCGGTGCACGCTACTGGGCGATTCCGGGAACTGAAGGATTCATGCACCGCATCGGTGGTCTTGAAAAGAGCAATGAAACAGGTGCAATCTCTACCGAACCTGAAAACCATAATAAGATGGTTCATCTCCGCCAAGCTAAAGTGGATAAGATTGCAGACTATATCCCCAAACTCGAAGTACTGGGTGATGAAGATGCAGATTTACTGATTGTTGGTTGGGGCGGCACGTATGGTCATCTCCGTCTGGCTATGGACTTTATGCGCGATCATGGAAAGAAAGTGGCTTTCGCACACTTCCAGTACATCAACCCGCTGCCAAAGAATACAGCCGATGTATTGCGTAGATACAAGAAGATCGTAGTAGCTGAACAGAATTTGGGACAATTCGCAGGTTTTTTACGGATGAAGATACCCGGATTGAACATCAGCCAGTTCAACCAAGTGAAAGGACAACCTTTCGTTACGAGAGAATTGATAGATGCATTCACTAAATTATTGGAGGAATAAAAGATGAGCGATAAAGTATATACCGTACAAGATTATAAATCAGGCCAACCTCGCTGGTGTCCGGGATGCGGTGACCACGCTTTCCTGAACTCACTGCACAAAGCTATGGCCGAATTGGGAGTAGCTCCGCACAATATTGCCGTCATTTCCGGTATCGGTTGTTCTTCCCGCCTGCCCTACTATGTAAATACGTATGGCTTCCACACGATTCACGGACGTGCCGCTGCTGTTGCAACAGGTGCAAAAGTGGCCAACCCTGATTTGACAATCTGGCAAATTTCCGGTGACGGTGATGGTCTGGCAATTGGTGGTAACCACTTCATCCACGCATTACGCCGTAACATCGATTTGAATATGATCCTGCTGAACAACCGTATCTACGGTTTGACAAAGGGACAATATTCACCGACTTCGGAGCGTGGACTTGTAACTAAATCATCTCCTTACGGTACCGTAGAAGATCCATTCCATCCGGCAGAACTTGCTTTTGGTGCCCGTGGACATTTCTTTGCACGTTGTATTGCAGTAGACGGTGCCGCTTCTGTAGAGGTATTGAAAGCTGCCGCTAATCACAAAGGCGCCTCTGTTGTAGAAGTTCTGCAAAACTGCGTGATCTTCAACGATGGAACTCATGCTTCTGTAGCCACCAAAGAAGGACGTGCCAAGAACGCTATCTATCTGGAACATGGCAAACCCATGTTGTTCGGTGAAAACAAGGAATTCGGATTGATGCAGGAAGGTTTCGGACTGAAAGTGGTGAAACTTGGTGAAAATGGTATCACAGAAAAAGATATTCTTATTCACGACGCACACTGCCAAGATAATACGCTTCAACTGAAGCTGGCTTTGATGGAAGGTCCCGACTTCCCGATTGCACTCGGTGTAATCCGTGATGTAGACGCTCCAACTTACAACGATGCTGTCGTTGAACAAATCGAAGAAATCAAAGGCAAGAAGAAATATCACAATTTCCAGGAGCTGTTGATGACTAATGAGACTTGGGAAGTGAAGTAATTCACTGCTTATCAATAATATAAAAGCTGGAGGAAGGATAAAACAATCCCTTTCTCCAGCTTTCATTATAAATACACCTCAAGTTTGCTTAAAGGTCATCTTCAGTCATCCCACAGCATACTGGGCGTCACCCCACAAGCCGTGATTTGTTTCATTCCATGAAACCATTTGTTTCTCACCGAGAAACGAAATGTTTCAAGCAGGGAAACAAAGTGTTTCACGCCGAGAAACAAACAGTTCCAAACAGGGTTGGAACTAAACGACTGCAATGAAATCAAAAGCGCTCCATTATCTCCATACACATACGCCCGTTATGGTAAGGACATTTCCAAAATCCGGCTTTATCATCCTCACGGTTGACAGTCCCATCAGCCGAAAGGCTCCAGTACCATTCTCCATTTGCATAATCAATTAAATGCTTTTTGATGAACTCCCAACACCGGACAGCGCGTGACAAAGATAACTTGTCACCGAAATGTTGATATAGATTCATAAATCCTACCACTGTTTCAGCTTGTACCCACCAATGCCGGTCGGCATCAATAGACGAACTGTCAGTCCGTAATTCGTAAATCATTCCTCCGTCGGAAAGAAAGCCCTCCGCAGCAGCTTCAGCCATCTCAACGATATACATTTCTATTTCGGTCAATAGTTGGCGGTCAGCAAGTACGAGTGCCGCCTCATGAATAAGCCACGACGCTTCAATATCATGACCGTAAGATATAATATGGTAATTGCTTCGCCAGTTGTCGTCAAAGAAAAGTTGCAGATGCCTTGTGTCCATATCCATAATCTCATCAATGAACAAACGGATAAGATTATGCAACCGGCTTTTCAGCATTTCATCCTTCCATACCCGGAAAAGATTGGTATAAGGCTCAAGAATATGCAAATGAGTATTCATCGTTTTGCGTTCATTAGCATCCTTGTCACTGAGACGCATATCTGCTATTTCTTCCCATTCTCTGGAAAACGCTTCATAATACCCATTTTTTCCTTTGTCAAAACAATGCAATTCGATGTCATGAAAAAGGCGGACAGCATATTCCAAAGCCTCGTCGTCCGCCGTTGCCCGATGATACTCACTCAGTCCATAAATAGCAAATCCGATAGCATAGACCTGCTTCTTTGTATCCAAAGGCTGCCCATGAGCATCTATGCTCCAATAAATTCCTCCAAATTGTGTATCATAAAAGCGGTCGATTATTTCACGTTTGGCACGAGTGGCAATTTCCAGATATTCGGTCTTATGCAACAGGCGGTAAGCAGCAGAGAACGTCCACAGAATGCGTGCATTCATGACAGCTCCCTTCTCCGCTTCAGCAACCAAACATTCCTGCCCTGTGATGCGACCGTAAAATCCTCCATTCTCTCTATCCTGCATTTTTTCTATCCAATAAGGGAGAATATTAGTGGTAAGCACTTGTTGCACCTCCTCTTTCAGGCGTTCAATAGTAGTTTCCATAATCCAAAATGTTTAATGTTGGTTTCTCTTCTGTTCCAGTTCCCCAATGATTTCTTTCATTCTTCTTTCGGATAGCGGATACATGCTGATGAATAAAATACTCAATAAGGTACCTATGGCAGGCAAAAAGCTGAGAAACATCCTGATACCATTAATAGCCTGGTCGTTTTGCACCACATTCGCCTGGAAACCGAAGTACCCCAACAACCAGCCAGTGACAGCGCTACCGATTGCCCACCCGAACTTCTGGCTCATGGATGAAGAAGAAAATATCAGTCCGGTAGCCCTGTTACCCGTTTTAAGTTCGGAATAGTCTACACAATCGGCATACATGCTCCATAAAAGAGGAAAAATACTGCCGGCACAAATACTGATAAGTATTTGGAAAATAAAAATGAGTATGAGATTCTCTTTTTCGAACCAGTAGAAAACGATACTGAGCACCGTTGCAACTACCATAGCCCACATATAAGTTCTTTTCTTCCCGATGCGGTTGCTGACCGGAGCGACCAAAACCACTCCGACAATATTAGCCGCCTGTCCAATAGCCAGGTACAGTCCGCTTAATACAAATGGGATACCTAGAAAAGTAACCGGCTCATTAGTATTTTCTACAATAAAGTACTTGAAATAATACACAGTGGCACCGTCACGAATGGAATTGAAAATCAAGGCAGCAATACCCGCTCCCAACAAAATCCACCAGGGACGGTTGTGCAACAAATCTTTCAAATCATCTTTCAGCGGGGCTTGCTTCTCCCTGATAGGTTTCACACGCTCACGGGTCAAAGCAAAACAACCGATAAAAAAGACAGTACACATGACAGCTATCACAGTCACAGCCATTTCCCAACCATATTGCTCGCCATGTCCCTCGCTAAAAGCATTCACCATAGGCATGAACAGCAGCAATGCGATGAAACTGCCCAAATAGGCAAATACCATGCGGTAGACAGACAGTACATTGCGGTCGTGCGGTTCGGTACTCATTACACCTAACAGAGAAGCATAAGGCACATTGATAGCAGAATAAACCATCATCATCAGTGAGTAAGTAATATAAGCATATACAATCTTCGCCGTCATGCTCCATTCGGGAGTAGTAAAAGTAAGGATTCCGATGAAGGCAAACGGAAAAGCAAGAAATAGCAGATAAGGGCGGAACTTCCCCCACCGTGAATGAGTGCGGTCGGCAATGATTCCGACAATAGGGTCGAATGCCGAATCCCATACACGAGTGACGAGGAACATAGTCCCCACAACGGCTGCCGACATTCCGAATACATCCGTATAGAATATCATAAGATAAGAGCCGAACAACTTCCAGAACATAGAGGAAGCCATGTCTCCCAAACCGTAGCCAATCTTTTCTTTTAGTTTTATCATGGTAGACCGTTATTTAAGGATGCTGTGCATCAACTCATCAATTTCAGGTTTTTCGCAATCTGGCGTTTCAGTGTTTCCACAGAAGCAGATGAAGAATAACCGTCTTGCGGAGTATTCAGACAATAATCCACCAATCGGTCTATGGTAGAAGTTGCCACATGCATACGTGTATCACTCGAAGCGTAATAAATGAATACTTTTCCGTCTTCATCTGCAATCCAGCCATTGGAAAACAGTACATTCGAAACATCTCCCACACGCTCCCCACCTTCGGGAACCATGATTGCCCCGGCAGGAGAAGCTATCACACGCGTCGGGTCTTCAAGAGAAGTCATATACATATAAAGAACATATCTTAACCCGGCGGCACATCCGCGAACCCCATGTGCTAGATGCAGCCACCCTTTAGGAGTCTTGATAGGATGCGGTCCTTCTCCGTTCTTCACCTCTTTGATGGTATGATAATAGCGCCGGTCGATAATCGTTTCCTCTCTTACCTCCGCATGAGTCATATCGTCCACCAATGCCCAGCCGATTCCCCCTCCGCTTCCGGCATCGATGAATCCGTCCTGCGGACGGGTGTAAAGTGCATATTTCCCATTGACGAATTCGGGATGAAGCACGACATTGCGTTGCTGGCTTCCGGTCTTCAAATCAGGCAGCCGCTCCCAGTTCACAAAATCTTTGGTGCGAGCTATGGCAGCAGTGGCAGTTGCCGACGACAAGTCGCCCGCCGGCGCTGCCGGGTCATGTCTTTCCGCACAGAAAATGCCGTACACCCAGCCGTCTTCATGCGCCGTAAGGCGCATATCATAAATATTGGTAGCCGGAATCACATCTTCGGGCATCGTAATAGGATAATCCCAAAAACGGAAATTGTCAATGCCATTAGGACTCTCGGCCACCGCAAAAAACGATTTACGGTCGGCACCTTCCACACGTACTACCAACAGGTACTTGCCGTTCCATTTAATAGCTCCGGAATTCAATGTAGCGTTCATACCGATACGCTCCATCAGATTAGGGTTGGATTCAGGATCCAAATCATAACGCCAGAAGACAGGAGTATGGGCAGCTGTCAGTATCGGATACTTATAACGGGCGAAAATACCGTTACCGTCTTCCAAAGGCACATTCTTGCGGGTAATCAGTTTATTGTAATCATCAAACAGAGTATTCAACTTCTCTTTAAATGTAATCATATCAATCGTCAAATTAAATGTCGTTATTCTCTTATATATATTCACTTAACCTCTTCCAGATAAAGTACCCGGCTGGAATAATCACTCAACTTATGGTAATCCACTTTGTGATTATAAGGCATTTCCAGCCCGTTCGCCATCAGATACACACCGCTGAAAGCTTTTCCTTCGTAATCCAGAGGCTGGTTGTCTATCTTGTTCAGCTCGGTCACCTTATAAATCTTATCCGGATGAAGCCCCGCCATCCTGATACGCGGCAAATGCTGGTTGCAAAAATGCTCGGTCTTCCACCAATAGAACACAGCCTTCTCTTTTTCCGGTGCGACATACATCAGCGAAGCTGCTCCAAGCCTGTCATACGGAGAAAGCAACCGGTAAATATCTCCCAACTGTACCACAGGACGAATCATTTTATAATCAGCAATAGCTTTACGGCATAGCTCTTTCTCTTCGCCTGTCATATTCTTGGGCTGTATTTCCATTCCCAAACGACCGCTCATAGCCACATCAATACGATATTTCAAAGGAATGGTGCGGAAAGTCTGATGATTGGGCGCAGCACTGATATGTGAAGCCATAGCTATAGCCGGAAAGAAATAAGAGGCTCCCCATTGCATATAAATTCGTTGCAACGCATCCGTATTGTCACTCACCCAAAACTCATCAAAGTAAGGAAGCACTCCATAATTGGCACGCCCGCCTCCACTGGCACACGCCTGTATGGTGAGTTCCGGATATTTGGCACGTATCCGGCGGCAAACATTCTCAAATCCCCGATGATAGGCAATATACAGATGACTTTGTTCATCCTTCGGCAGATAGTCCGACCCATGATTCATAATAGCCATGTTCGCATCCCATTTGATGTAATCTATTTCCGGATAATTGGTCATCAAAGTGTCTACAAGATTGAATATGAAATCCTGCACCTGCGGATTACCCAAGTCAAGCACCACCTGCGTCCCTCCACGCCCCAATACCGGTTCGCGCAAGGGAGCTTTCAATATCCATTCCGGATGTTTTTCGTAAAGTTCGCTAGTGGTATTGGCCATTTCCGGTTCAATCCATATACCGAACTTCACCTTATATTGGCGGGCATCGTCCACCAATTTACGGATACCACCGGGCAGCTTCCCGGTATCCACCTTCCAGTCGCCCAATGAAGAATTGTCAGAGTTACGTTTGTATTTATCGCCAAACCACCCGTCATCCATCACAAACAGTTCACCGCCCATAGATGCGATATCTCCCATCATCTGGTTCATACCGTTCTCGTTGATATCAAAATACACTCCTTCCCAACTGTTCAGCAATATTTTACGGAGAGAATTTCCATGCGCCAGTTTGTATTTGCGCGCCCAACGATGAAAGTTACGGCTGCATCCGCTCAACCCTTCAGCACTATAAGTCAATGCTAAAGCCGGAGTTATGAAAAGCTCTCCTTTCTTCAAGTTATAAACTGAATTTTCTTCATTTATGCCGGCATAAAACTGGTGATATTCACTGTCGTCCGTATCAATGCGCAGTTTGTAGTTTCCGCCATAACAAAGAGCTGCTCCAATGACATTGCCATAGTTCTCCTGAGGTTTCCCGTCAAGCGAGAACATCACCTCGGCATGTGCCGTATGTGAATTTCTCACACCGTCCCGGTTCTTTATCACTTTCATGCCCGGTTCAAGAGGTTCCTGCACAAGCCTTCCCTCGTTGGCCCATGAGCCATACAGACTTGATAACCACACATCTCCCCTTCTCACAGGCAGAAAAGCCGAATCAAACTTACGTAACATAACGTTCTTTTTCTCCGCATGGGCTATCTCCGTCCAAGTCTCTATGATATCGACATCGGAGTAGGCCTTGTAGCACACATTCACAGAAAACGGATAGACCTTGTCTTTCAGTTTAATGACAGCAGTAACTGCTCCGTCAGTGTTCTTTATTTCCGTACCAGCCACTTCCATTTGCAAAGTCATATTTCCGTCGGCATGAGTCACTGCCAGCGCCGACTCACCCGGGCAGTTCATACCATATACCGGAAAAGCCGCATGTTGCATGGTAGGTGCATTATAAACTTCGCGACAGTCATTTTCAGTAAGCTTACTGCCATAATATACATACTTCAACTCTCCTCCCGCCGGAGCCGAGAGCACCAGTGAGGTACGAGGGGTTGACAAATGTATATTTTGGGCAGCCAGGTCTCCTGTTACAAACAAAAGCATAGTAAACAGGCAGATTCTAATCAGGTTCTTCATCATGTTTCCTTATTTATAGAGTTCAAAATTGTCTCCGACAAACAATATTTTCGGAGACCGACTGAATTTCACAAAATCATCGGCAGATACTTGTCCGGGATAGGGAGCATAATAATGAGTGGACTTTTCACGCGCATTACGCCAAACCAGTACATAACTGAGGGGATATTTCTCAATGACAGGCAACAGAGTCCCTGTCCACCACAAAGAATCGGGAATGCCTTCCAATCCTGTTTCGGTCAGAGCAATAGGCTTATCGTGCTTCTTGCCCGCCTCGGTTAGAATCGTCAGCATCTTGTTCAATTGCTTGATATACTGGGAACGTTCAAACTGATATACATCCGTACCGAGAACATCTATAATATCATCCCCCGGATAGCGTTCAAGATATTCCTCAACCGTATCAGATTCCATTCCCGGAGAGTAAGCTAACAGCACATTATTCACTCCCTTCAGACGCAAACGGTCATTAGTCATCCGCCAAAGAGTCTTGTACTGTTCCGAAGAGCACAAATCCTTTCCCCACCAAAACCAGCTTCCGGTATGTTCATGCCAAGGGCGGAACACCACAGGAATGAGTACACCCTCCTTCGTCTTCAGCGAAAGCAGGAAATCGGCCACACGGTCTATCCATTCGAGCATTTTCACATGGTTCTCTCCCCCTTGCATGACAGAAGCCACTACGGTGCTATCGGTCACATCCCATGAGTCACCGCCCGTTTTCGGATTACGTACATGCCAACTGAGCGAAATCATGCCGCCACGGGCATACTGCTCGATAATATATTCACGAAGATGCGCAAAGGATACTTTGTCAAGATTATGTGTTCCTCCGAGTTCAATCTCGCCCAAATCGAAAGACATCACCCCCGGATAGGCACCGCAGACACTTTTAACATCGCTACGACCCTTATCTCCTTCCCAGCCTATTCCGTAAGCAGTATCATCATGATGACCGAAAAGAATGCCTTTCCGTTCCGCCTGTTTCAAGTTCTGCAACAAGGCAACTGTTTCCGGAGTTTTTCCACCGGTCTCTCCACTTCCGCTACATGCAGTCGGCAAGAGGAGGCAAAATATCGCATTAATAGTCAGAATAATATATTTCATCAAAAAAGTTGAATAGTCTGTTATTTAAACGAAGGCAAATCACTACGGCAAATTACACCAGGCTGGCTGAAAGCGTTGTTCCACCAGGCTTTGTCGGCATGTTCGTGCTGTCCGGAATTAAAAACAGGCGCAGTAGTGTCCTTTGTCACTTCATAATCATACCAAGTCATGAACCATGCCCATTGGACTCCGACTGCCAGTTGCTTGTCTATGGTTGCCACATCACCACATTCGCTAAGTGCAATCAGCTTGTCCGGAAAAGCTTTTTTTAGTGCATCAAAATCCATTGCCAGTCCGGCAGCGCTGGTCTTGTGATACACGTCCCGTCCGATAATATCCACGTATGCATCACCGGGATACCAGTCCCTGTCATTCGTTTCGCTAGTCCATACCCAGATAAGATTGTTCAGTCCTTTCTGCTTGAAAGTCTCATATACGAGTTTCCAGAGCCGTTTGTATGAAGCTGCATCTTTCCCCCACCAGAACCATTTGCCTGCAGCTTCGTGCAACGGTCTCCAAATTACAGGAATATTCTTCTGCTTCAAAAGCAGTAAGTAACCCGCCAATTCTTCCAAATCGGCTTTAATGATTTCATTTTCCCGGGTTCCCTCCTGCAATGCCTTGGCGATGTCAAAATCCGTTTCACTAATCATACATTTATACTCACTGCTATTTTCCGTGACCGGCACATTCCAATGCCAGCATGCAGCAACCAATCCTCCGGCATTCCACCAGTCTTCAACAACCGATGTCTTATTATAATCAATCCAGTCGGCCGGTGAAGCGGGAAGGTTCATGTAATCAAAGCAGGCAATGGCAGGATGCTTCCCGGTCTGACGGTTTACCCATATTGCTTCATTGACGTTCCATGCCACGTTCGCCATTGTACTGCTTAAGGTTTTTCTCCCCCAGCAGTTTCTCAGATATGTATACACTTTCTTAGCCTCAACGGATGCACCTTCGGTGCAAAGTTCTTTCTTTATCAATGAATTGTCCACCGGTTCCGGCTCCGGAACCGGAAAGTCTTCCCCGGACGAGGAAGAGCATCCCGCTCCTATGCCGCAAAAGATGAAATAAATCAAAAAGTTATATATATTCTTCATACCTATTTTCTATAATCATTTACCGGATTTTCTTCTCAATACGGATATTGGCGAAACTGTGGTCTACGTTCCAATCCGAATTGGGTTGGAGAATGAATGACAACCCTGTCCATCCTTCCGAGAAAGCATTGCCCGACACAGTCTGCAAATCAATCGAAACAGTACACCACTTCCCGTAAGTATTGAAACTGCCATTCGCAGAAGGATTCCACGGATAATTGCCATTATTAAGCTGAATCAGATAGCCATATCCAGCCGAATCGTAGAACGGATGTCCCGTCGGAGAGTAAACCTCAAACTTAAAGTTGTAATCGGCAGGAGCTGCCGCCACATCAGCCGGACAGTTGAATCCTCCGCAAACAAGATTCGTCCAATTCCAGGCACCATAACTGCCGGTTACTCTAAAATAAGGTCCATAGAGAATCTCGGGCTCATTGTCGCCTGCTTCATTAATGATAAGTTCTTTGCCTGCCCAGAGTCCGTAATCATCAGGATGAGAAAGGTTCCAGATAATCGCATCCGTCATACGATAAGGGATTTTTTCGGTATGTGCAACAGAACCCGCTCCCATATAACTCACTTCGATGACAGAGTTATCCTGAGCATCTTCAGGAATGACAACTGACATATATTTGTCCGAGATGGAATCTACCTCAAGCTCGACACCATTCATTTTGACAGTAGAAGTGGAATTCGCGCCTCCGAACCCATAGAGGTCGAAGTATTTACCTTTCAGCTGTACAGATGTGCCGGGAAGAGCAAACTCATTATACAGACCGTCCACCTGAACCAAAGGTACAGACACCGTGAAATCATAAGTGGTACTTCCCAACTCCGTTTCATAATAGAGTTTATTATTCACTTCCAACGGAATCTGACGGGGAATGGGAAGGTAGGCACTGCCGGCAGTCGCATATACCTCACCGACAGGAAGTTCAACATCATTGAACATCACTTTCCTCACACGGCTTAAATTGGAACCGTCGAGTACAATCATCTGCTCCAGATTTCCGTCAGTGATTGGCAACAATTTATCCCTGTCTTTGGAGTCATACACAGCGTCAATAACGGGGGCACCGCTTGACGCCATTTCGTCATCATAATTATCATTATAGGTCACTATGTCCTGACAAGCACCAAAGCTCAACGCCATACAGCACATAAGAGTTATGGATTTGAAAGATAATCTTTTCATGAAATATTGATTTTAAATTTCTGACTTTATTCTAGAATAGGGAAGGCACTTTAACTCCAACCCGGATTATTGCTGTCAATCGCTTCATTAGTAGAAACCTCATCAGAAGGCAATGGAAAGAGCAAATGACGCTGTTCACGATGTTTGTTCACACCGGCTTCATCGTAGTGGGTCTGAGAACCGTCCTTGTTGATTCCGCCGATAGAGTTCATCACTTCCACATAGATTCCCCAACGAATCAAATCCCATCGCCTGTCTCCTTCCAGCGCAAGTTCTTTGGCACGTTCTTCAAAAATGGCGGAACGCAGGGCTTGTTTGGAAGCAATGGCTCCATCACCGGAACTCGATGCAAGAGTAGCATTCGAACGGATACGTACCCTATTCAATGCACTGATAGCCTCCGAAGATACTCCATTATCCAATTCACATTTCGCTTCTGCGTAAATCAGCACGATGTCAGCCAGACGAAGGAAAGGCCAGTAGGCATCCGATTTTTTCTGTGTGGCGTCTGTAACGTCTGCATATTTGTTGGTGAATGCCAGACACTCGTTCGATACGTTAAAGTAATAGTTACGTCCGTCGTTGTAGGGAGCTTCCGGTTCTGCCACATAATTTCCGTTAGCATCATAGCCTGTGGCCTTCAGCACGTACTCCGGCGTGTTCGGATAGAAAAAGCCGCTCTTCGGTTTTCCCTCTTCGTCCTGATAGCTTACTATAAAACGATGTTTCACTCCTTGTGTGATACGGTAATCCTGAGAGGTGAACAGAGTATACCAGTGATAACGATTGCCGATATACAGACCGCTGGCCACTACACCGCGTCCATTGTCAATCCCATTATACCATTCAAAGATACTGTTTCCATAAAGTTCATCACCGTTGGCACCTTGCAAGGCAAACAGGTGTTCGGTACTTTGCCCCAGTCCGGAACGCTTCCACAGTTGGTCATAAGGAAGCAGATCATGGCTGCCGTAGTTGTTGTCCGGAGTAGGATAGAGCAGATATCCCGCCCATTTGGCAGCCTTTTCATAGCAATCCCTCCAATCGAAACTTTCGTAACCTTTCACCTGAGTCTTTACAAACTCCCGCCTTACAGGCATATCCAAGACTTTATCGTCACCATTGTATGAATAAGACGAACCGGTCATCACTGTCATTTTCTCACCTGCAGGAAGTGCACCGGAAGCCATGGTTGCATATACTTTAGCGAGCAGTCCGACAGCTGTTCCTGCACATACATGCCCTGTCTGATACTCCGCATCCGTATTCTTATAAAGACGGGGAATGGCTTCCTCTTCCAAAAGACGAACTATTTCAGCATAGACATCGGCTATCGGACGGCGAGGATTGTTGTATCCCGCCCCGTCCGTGACAGCCCTGTCAAACAACGGAATCTCACCATACGCCTTTACCAGCATAAAATAGGCAAAAGCCTTTTGGAAATACACCTCACCCAGACCATTCGTCTTTACCCGTTCATCGGCACCCGTGATTGCATTGATATATTTAATAGCCACATTAGCGCGATTAATCAAGTTATAGCAACCCTTCCAAATGGTATTGGTCACATCATCTCCCTGATAATTGCCGGCACCTGCATTGCTGAATGCCCAGTCAGGACCGGAAGCATAGTCACAGTCCATATCAAGCACGCGGGGGAAATTCCCCCAACGGAACATATCGTCCGCCCATTTACTGTACACGCCGGTCACCCATTGGCTGACTGCAGCATCATCGTTGCCCACCTCTTCCGGGCCCACAAAAGAATATGGCTTTTCGCTCAAGAAATCCTGGCAAGCGGAGAAAGTTGTCATGCCTGCTAAAGAAAGAGATAACAGGATATATATTTTTTTCAGTTTCATGGAGTTACATTTAATTGTTTATCATCTTAAAAATCTACTTTTATGCCCAATGAGAATGTGCGGCTGCTGGGATAGGAATACACATCAACACCACGCCGGGAGGCATCCGAACCGAAAGCATTCACTTCGGGGTCGAACCAGCTATAGCCGGTAATGGTGAAGATATTGGTTGCGCTGGCATACACATTGACATTGCTGATACCTTTGAAATTAGGTTTCCAGACATACCCGATATTCAAGCTTTTCAGCTTCAAGTAAGAGCCGTCTTCTACATAACGGTTAGAGATAAGCATATTACGTTCGTAGCCCGAAACGGCTTTCGGCCACTTTGCCTGGGCGGCATTGGCTTCTGTCCAGCGGGTATTATAGGCTTCACGGGTGATATTACCCACATTCCCCATCTTCATATCCATCAGGTTGCCATTGAAAATGTCGTTTCCCTGACTTCCTTGCAGGAAAAAGCTCAATGTAACGCCCTTCCACTCGAAGTTGCTGGTAAGTCCATAAACAAAATCAGGATTCGTATCTCCGATAATCACCCGGTCGGCCGAAGTAATATCGGGATTATCATCAAAGTTCCTGTATTTTATTTCACCAATCATACCGGCGCCTTTTGCGCGGATATCTGCACTGGGCGAAGCCATCACCTCTGCCAGATTATCATAGAATCCATCTTCTACATAACCATATATAGCCCCGATAGGACAACCGTTGCGCTGTATGAACACCTCATCAGCCGAACTCCATAATTTCTGCGCAAACTGGTCAGCTTTCAGTCCGCCAATCCTGTTGCGGTTGAACGAGATATTCGCATCGATATTCCATTTCAGCGGTGTATTCTGCAATACATAAAACTTACCGGTCAGTTCAAGCCCTTCATTAGTGATGTGTCCGCTATTGACCATCATGCTACCGAAACCGGTACTTGAAGGGATTTTCACATCCTGAAGCAAATCGCGTGTTTTCTTATGATAATAATCCACCGTCAGGTTAATGCGGTTATTCAAGAATCCCATATCAATTCCCACATTATATTGGGCAGTCGTCTCCCAGCGCAAGTCATCGGAAACCGGGCCTCTCCAGTCCACTTCGGCAAAGCCGCTGTTGATAGCCCCGCCAAAAGGATAGTTTGCCATATTAAGCATTGGCAGCGTACGATAACTTCCGATACCTTGGTTACCCGTTTCACCATAACTCAGGCGCAACTTCAAGTTACTGAATATCCCCAAGTCTTTGATAAACTTCTCTTCCGACATACGCCATGCAATAGCTCCGGAAAGGAAACTAGCCCACTTGTTCTTATCGGTAAACTTACTCGAACCGTCAGCACGACAGGATGCAGTAAGGATATATTTATCCATGAGAGTGTAATTGACACGTGCCAAGAATGAAGCTAAAGCTGCATCTCCCCTGTCAGACCTCAATTTGCCCGGATTAGCTCCCAAACTCATATCGAAGTCCTGAGTGATGTCGTTGGGAAATCCCGTGGCCGACATTGCTTTGCTTCCCCAACTGGATTTCTCTGCCGTAAAACCTGCCACCGCATTAACGCTATGGATACCGAACGTCTTATCGAACGTCAACAGTGATTCGGCGGTGATTCCCAACCACCAGTTGCTTGACTGTTCGGCCTTGCCATTGATATTAGTAGTGGACGAACCTTCCTGCGTTTCGCGGCCATAGTACATGCCACGGTCATTGTTAGTGTAACTGATACCCAAATTCTGTCTGAACTTCAGAAAAGGCAAAAGTTTAACCTCCATATAGCTTGAATTGAACACATTTATGCTGCGCAAATTATCTTTTGTGTTGGTTATATAAGCCAACGGATTGGATGCAAGCCAGCTCAATTCACCAGTTTCTGCTTTATTCTTCTGCGGATCATACGTCGAGGGAAACACCAATGCAGAACGGATAACACCACAATCAGAAGAGTTGGTCTTCGAGAAATCCGTATCAGTATGCGTGAAACTGGTATTCATGCCCATTTCCAACCATTTGGTTATATACCTGCCTATATTGGAACGTAATGAATAACGAGTAAAACCGGAATTCTTGATGATACCGTCCTGTTTGAGGAAGTTACCGGAGAATGAGTGCCAACCCTTGTCCGAACCGCCCGATACACTGATATTATATTCCTGCGAAAAGCCGTTCTGATAAATCAAATCCTGCCAGTCGGCCACCCCCACATAGGAAATGTTACCATATTCATCTACATAATCACCCGGTCGGAGGAAGTCTTCCGGTGCCGGCAGGTATTTGCCTGCAGAAGTATCGTTTCCGCCACCCGGCAAGGCCGGATATTCCCAAGCCCCGGGATACGGCAGCTTGCCATAAGGTTTATTACTATATTTATAATCATTAAGCACTTGTTCGTTTTGATAATTGGCATAAGTGAATGCGTCGAGCACATCCATACGTTTCGCTATCTTCGAGAATGTAAAGTTGGCACTGAATTCCACCTTTTCATTTCCCTTCTCACCTCGTTTGGTGGTTATGATAACAACCCCGTTCGCCCCACGGGAACCATATATGGCAGTCGCGGAAGCATCTTTCAAGACATCAATACTCTGAATGTCGTGCGGATTGATAAATGCCAATGGGTTTGATTTATTCTGACTGTTATTTGTGTCACTGGCTGGGGTATCTCCCGTATCAAACGGCACGCCGTCTACAATATAAAGAGGTTGTGAATTGGTAGAGAAAGAGTTCGTACCGCGAATTTGAATACTGATGCCGCCCCCCGGAGCGCCGTCACTCTGATTCACCTGCACACCGGCAATCTTGCCCGCCAACCCCTTACTCAAATCAGTAGGATTGCCTTTCATCAGGTCGTCACTTTTTATCTGCGAAACGGCACCGCTCAAATCACGTTTCTTCATTGTACCATAACCCACTACGACAACCTCGTCCAGCAGTTCCGCATCATCCTTAAGAACAACAGTCACCTGGGCCTGTCCGTTCTTTAAGGATACTTCCTGCTGCTTATAGCCAATAAAGCTGACCTGTAAAACCGCCCCTTGCGAAACGGTTAATGTAAAATCACCGTTCAAATCAGTGATAGTTCCGTTTGTCGTACCTTTCTGTACTACATTTGCACCAATCACCGGTTCTCCCGAAGCATCCGTCACCCGTCCTTTTATTTTAACGGATTGCTGTTGTATCATTGCTGTCGTGTCGGCAGACGCATTAGCGGGAAGAGGAACACCACTAACCAGAGATGCCAGGCAGAGCCCTGTGATAAATACTGTTTTTCTGGATTTTAGATTCATAATATAAATATTTGATAGGTTTTTATTCTGTCGATTTAAGGACTTCCTTTTGACTGTGGCAAATGTACGAATAAAAAAGTACCGCCTATTTCTCATTTGATTTTCAAACTATCCGAATTGTATCCTGACCGGAGAATAATCGATTCGGGATAGAAAAAGATACAAAAGACACATATCTTCCCCTAAAATGATACATTCGGGATAAGGGATTTATGAACGGAATTCTTAACTTAGCAACGTGAAAAGATACAATTATGAAAAGACACTTACGAATTCCTTTGTTTCTTCTTATCTCCTTGCTGAATAGCCTGGCATCATACGCTTCAAACGAAATGAGTTTTCACCAGCTGGGAGTAAAAACAGGCATGTCCGACAATTATATTCAAGCGATAGAACGGGATAAATATGGGTTCATGTGGTTTGCTACCCGTGATGGCCTGAACCGCTATGACGGTTATCATTTCAAGACTTATACTACCCTCCGGCAAGGAGCTTACAACAATAGCGTAGAATGGGTAGCAGAAGATGCAGCAGGCAATATATGGATAAAAACTCCGGTTAACTATTGTTTTTATGACCGTGAAATGGACGAACTGGATAACAGAACGGAGCTTCTTCTGCACAAGATAGGTATCTTTGAAAGCCCCAGGCAATTATTCATAGATGACGACAAGAACCTGTGGTGTGTTGCAAACAACACATTGTATTACTACATCTTCTCCGATGAAACGCTATACAAACAGTCACTTCCGGGCAGCGTAAACATTGCCGACATGGCATGCCGCAACAAGAGATGTTACATTCTCATGACCGATGGAAATGTAATTAACATAGATTGGATGCATAAATCCATAACCAAACTGTTTCATACGGAAATACATACCACTTATGTGCCTCACATTTATCTGGACTTTTCTTCCCGGCTTTGGGTGTACGCCCCGCACAGCGCAGATGTCAAATGTTATTCTCTGACAGAAAACAACTGGATTGACTTTGCCGCCCGAACGGAACTCAGTAGAGAACGAACCATGATTACCACAATAACCGACGACGGCAAAGGGAATATCTGGATAGGAACCGATGGCAGAGGAATATTCATATGCCCGTATGATAAAGAAAAGGGCAAGGTGACGCGTCTATTCAAGGATGTCGACAAATTATATTCCCTGCCGGACAATCACGTGACCTATATCTATAAGGACAACCGCGACGTGATATGGATAGGAACCGGCAAACAGGGCGTAGCCTATTCAGGTTTGAACAATCTGATATTCGAAAACCATTATTGTCCCCAACTGGAGGATGTCAGTTGTTTCTACGAAGACGGAGAGGGCAAACTATGGCTGGGATTTGACGGTGAAGGCATAGCCAGTTACGACAAGGATAAAAACACCTATACTTATTATAAATCAAAGAACAAAGAGATTCCTTCCGACTTGATTGTTTGTTCTTTCCATGACAACAAAGGCAGAGTGTGGTGGGGAAGTTTCGGCGGTGGAGCGTTTTATTATCAGAACGGGCAGTTCACTCCGCTCAAAGCGCCGGAAAATAATCCGGTGGAACTGCCTCAATACATACGTCGTATCACACAGGATAATGCCGGTAACTTATGGTTTGCCACTTACTCGCAAGGACTCTACTGCCTGGAACCTTCCGGAATGCTCAAAGATTATACAATGAGTAATTCAACTTTACTGACCAATTACATTGCCGACCTGGCATATGTTGATGGTCATTCTCTTTATGTGGCTACCAGTTCCGGAGTGTACCACATGAATACTTCCACCCGGGAAATGACGATATTGGAACAAACTGCCGACGGTGAAGAAGTGATACAAGATAAGTTCGCCAATTGCATCTATCAAGATTCACGCGGACTACTATGGATAGGCGGACGGAAAGGGGTCAATGTGTATAGCCCGAAGCAAAATAAGTTAATCAATTTGAATACCGCAAACGGTGTTTCCCATTCATATATACGTGCCATTATCGAAGATGCATCTCACAATATGTGGCTCACTACAGACCATGGCATCACCCACGTGGAAGTAGTGGAATCCGATGCTACCAGTATGCCCGACTTCCGTTGCCACCCTTATTATGAAGAGGATGGAATCGGTAACCTTACTTTCAATAATTTTTCAATCTTCTGCAATCACAGGAATGAAGTAATTGCCGGAGGAGGAGGAGGATACGTAAAAATTATCCCACGCGGCAATGACTTGTTTTACTTCGACCGCCAAGTAATATTCACCGACTTATATATTGATAATGAGTGTGTCAATGCAAACAGGCCCGCACACAACGGACGTATCATTCTCACAAAGAACATCCAGTTGCTTAACAACCTCAACCTGAACTATTCAGACAACAGTTTTGCTGTGGAAGTCTCGGCTATGGACTATGGCAATCTGCACAAGCTACAATACGAATACAGACTCAATAAAAACGAAGAATGGACAAAGCTGGAGGGAAACCGGATTTATTTCAATAAACTGGCTCCCGGAACTTATCAACTTCAAGTACGGGTAATGAAGGTTCATGATTATGAAAACGATGCAAGTGCTACACTTTCCATCAATGTGTATCCGCCATTCTGGCTTTCTAATATAGCTTATAGCATCTATGCATTACTGTTGGTGAGTGCCATATCACTTATTTTTATCCACATGAAACGGAAACACCGTCGATTATTGCTTCAACAAAAACGTGATATGGAAACGGTGCAGCAGCATGAAATTGACGAAGCCAAATTACGCTTTTTCACTAATGTAAGCCATGACCTGCGCACTCCTTTGTCACTTATCATCACTCCTCTTGAGCAAATATTGGCTACTAATACGGCACAAGACATAAAAAAGGAATTGAAGTTGATTCATCGCAATGCATTGGCACTCCTGGACGTTATCAACCAACTGCTTGATTTACGTCGGCTGGACAATGGTAAAGCCCAACTCAATCCTTCCCACGGCGATTTGGCTGATTTCATCAAAGAAGTATGTGATTCTTTCTATTCGTACGGAGACAAAAAGAATATTGCCTTCAGCCTTTCATTGAAAACCGATAATCTGGAAACAGACTTTGATAAGAATAAAATGCAGCGCATAATGCTTAATCTATTATCGAACGCATTCAAATACAACGTGAATCACGGAAGCGTGAACGTAGTGCTGGATCGTATCATAAAAGATGAAAGAGAATATGCCTGCATCCAAGTGGCGGATACCGGAATCGGGATACGTGAAGAAAACAAAGCTAAAATATTCGACCGTTTCTATCAAGAAGAACACTCATCCACTGATTATATCGGCAGTGGCATAGGCATGCATATAGTCAAAGAATATGTTACTCTCCATAATGGCGACATTCAAATTCGCGATAATCATCCCCAAGGTACTATCTTTGAATTTATGTTCCCCATACGACATGAATGCAAGAACATAAATCCCACGGCAACGCCAACTGAAAGACCAGACATACAGGAAGAACCGGAGCAAGCAAAAACGCCAACAGGTTGTTCATTACTTATTGTGGAGGACAACGAAGATTTCCGACAATTCATTGTTGACTGCCTGAAAGACCGATTTACTGTTTATGAGGCCGAACAAGGTGAAAAAGCAATGGAGATATTGGCCCTGCATGATATCAGCCTTGTAATAAGCGATGTCCGTATGCCGATAATGAACGGACTGGAGCTATGTAATAAGATAAAGGGAGACTTCCGTTACTCACATATCCCTGTTATTTTACTAACTGCACGAACCGCCCAGGAACATATGCTGGAAGGATTGCGTGAAGGTGCCGATGACTATATAACCAAGCCTTTCAATCTGGATATTCTTCTACTCCGTATCCAAAAGCTGTTAGAATGGAGTAGCCGCAACCATCAACGATTCGGAAAAGTTGAAGTGTCTCCTGCCGAGATTACCATCAGCACTATTGATGAAAGGCTTATTGAGCGAGCCATACAAGCAGTGGAAGAGAATATGGACAATACAGATTTCTCTGTCGAAGACCTAAGCATGACTGTCGGAATGAGTCGTGGTCACTTATACAAAAAACTAATGACGATAACAGGCAAGTCCCCTCTTGAATTTATCCGTGTCTTGCGCATAAAAAGAGGAAAGCAATTATTGGAACAGAGTCAGGAAAGCATTTCTCAAATAGCTTATCAAGTAGGACTGTCACCCAAACAATTCGCTAAATATTTCAAGGAAGAGTTCGGATGCCTGCCTTCAGAATTCAACTGTAAAAAGGACTGATTCCCTATAAGAAAGCATACTTTTGTTGCAATGAAAAATAAAAGATGGAGAAAGAAACTCGGTTCCCTTTCTTGTTACAGTCAAATTCCTTACTAACTATTAGAATAAAAACCGCCTTCAGCCTTCAGTTCTTTAAAAAAGCCCCTTTTCATCGGTGATTTTTGCTGAAAGTACTCCTGAAAGCAAAAGTGTTTAACTCCAGTTCCTTTTGCCATATTTACTTTCAACAGAGGCTCTGTTGTAACAAAACGGAGCCTGCATTTCATTGTAACAGAGCCTCTGTTTTACCCAAATACAGGCTCTGTTTTGTTCAGCCCACGTGCTGGCGTGTTCGAGCCCACGCGCAAGCAGCCATAAGCCCACATTTCACCTCACTTTTGCCCACGTGGTGGATCTATAGATCCCGCTTGGTGGACATGTATATTCAGCATGGTGAGTATATATACCCATCACGCTGAATATATAGCTCTATAGCTATGAGGGCATACGCCATTGTCCCATACGCCAGTTCTTAATGGAGTAAACCATACGATATACGAAAAATAAATGCAGTACACCATTAGGTTACCACGAGCAATCAAATCGCCTTTGGTGTGCTGCATTTACATTTGAGTCAAGTCATCTATAATACCATGGGGTTTGCTGCAAGACAGGCGGCAATGTCCATTGTTAGTTAGTAATAGACAGCTCGGTTACCTTATACGGATGTTTCACTGCTGCATGGGCAGCTTTCTGGGCAACAGTTTTCCGCGCCTCATCCAACCCTTCCGGTCCATAAGGATTCCCGACCACATTGCGCTTGAAGATACGTTCGAACCAAGTACAGGCAGCGGTATAACGTCCAATCTTCACATCCAGATGATAACCGTCCCTGTTCAGATGGTCGCCGATAAAAGAAGTACGGGCATTCTGTATGGCAGTGCCCGAAGGGATGACAATCTTTATCTTATTCGCCTTAGCCGCTTTCTTCACTGCATCGGCAATAGCCTGATACATGGTCAGTTGATTGCAGTTGTAGTTTTTAAATCCACTATGCTTGGAAGTAGACGCATACGCCCAGGTTTGGTGCAACATCAGCTTTGTTTTCTTTGGAAGGCGTGCTTTTACATATTCTATAAGTTCCGGCAGAGAGGCTTCATACGTCTCGTACATTCCCGAAAAAGGACTTGCCTGTTGCAGGCTGACGTAATCCCAGTCTTCATCTGCCAGCACCGTTTCCAAAGACATCTTGCCCTTTTCCCGTTTCTTTCCATCCGTACCGATTTTCCGGTAGGCATAGGCAGGAGCATTGTCACGGGCATTTTTCACATGACGTTCCAGGGAACAGCCGCCAATAAACATATTGCCGATGATGGTTGAAATGCCTTCGGCTTCCGCAAGTTCATGCAGATATTGCTCCACGGCATCTTGGGAGAAGCTGTTGCCGATGGCAAGTATCCTGACCGTCTTTTGCTGCGCATACGCTCCTCCGGCAAGAAGGAGCAGTATGCACATACAAATCACTACATTTCTATATTGCTTCATTATAATCAAATATAACTAAACTTATCGGTTATTTCTCTTTTTCATGTAATAATCTCTCATCAAATACCACGCTTTCTTACGCATACCCTGGTCGGATATGAGTCCTTTGCGGTTCCAGCCATCCTGATTGGTGGGGTGGAAACGGAACGGCGAACGGAAGTCGAACAGAATCCAGGGAGATACACCACGCAGGTTCGGGATATTGTCGAACATACGGATATTATCCCTATACAGACGTGCCTGATATTCCTCACTCCAGGAGCTGACCACATTCTCATCACCGGACTGACCGTACAATGCTTCGCCGCCAAATTCCGAAATTATCAATGGTTTGTCCGTCACGACTTCCCATATAGCGTCTTTCGGTTCCACAGGCCACGGATGATACCAGCCCATATATTTATTGATAGCTACAACGTCCAGTTGGGAAGTAAAAGAATCCTCCATTACAAAACGCTGTTTTTCGCTATTGAAGTGCACAAGGTCGAAAGCGGCAACATACAGGCGGGTAGTGTCCAGCTGTTTTCCCGTTTCGAGCAGGGAAGTAAGGAATTCATTCCGTTCTTTGGAAGGCTGTGTTTCATTGGCAACACCCCAATAACCTACCGCGCAGCGGTTTTGATCGCGCTTAATCATTTCAGAAAGCATCCTCTGCGCTTTCTTACGGGTATCATCGTCTGTAAAGTCAATGCCTTGCCAAATAGGAATTTCCTGCCAGAGAAGGAAACCCATCTTTTCTGCCAAGCGTACCGTGTATTCATTCTGCGGATAATGTGCCAGACGAATCATGTTCACACCAAGCGCCTTAGCTTCATTCAGCAACATGGCTGCATCGGCTTCCGAGAAAGCACGTCCCATGCGCTGCGGAATCTCTTCATGGAAAGAGATGCAACACATAAATGTCGGTTTCCCGTTCAGGTAAATATCCGTTCCTTTCACTGTGATGTTACGGAAGCCTATTTGTTCCTCCACGCGGTCGGTACTTGAAGAAATGGCCACACCATAGAGTTTCGGTTCTTCGGGCGACCAGCGTTGCAGTTTCTTTGCATTCAATACGGTTTCCGCTTTTCCTTCCGCATCAGTGGTAAGTTCCGCATTGATTTTAAGTTCGGGGATGGCGACTGTCACCTTTTCACCTGCCTTTCTATCAGAAAGACGTACACGGGCAATGATCCGGTCGGGAGCATTTTTATCCAGTTGGATGAAGTAATCTTCTATAAATGTGCGGGGAGTTTTCACCAGCAACACATCTCTTGTGATGCCGCCATAATTCCACCAATCGAACGCCATAGCAGGAATGGCGTCCTTGGTACGACGATTGTTCACTTCTATTGCCAGGAAGTTATCGCCATCTTTCAACAGGTCCGTCACTTCTACTTGGAAAGGGGTAAAACCACCTTCATGTTCTGCTATTTCTTTTCCGTTCAGGTAGACTTTGCAACGATAGCTGACAGCACCAAAATAAAGAAACTGACGCTTGTCTGCCAGACGTTTGGCTTCAAAATGACGCGCATACCATACAGTACCCTCATAATATTTCAGTTCGGGCGACTGCGAGTTCCAGTCTCCCGGGACATTAAGACGCAAGCCGCCTTCGAATGCATATTCGTAGAAATCAGTATTTCCTTTCGGTTGCTGATTTTCATAGATTTTCATTCGTTGTCCCTGGTCGTACAGGTCGATAATGGCATTCCATTTACCATTCAGTGAATGAATGTCACGACCGTAGACATTCGTTATCAGTTCCTGTGCCGCAACGCTTCCTGCAAAAGCGATCAGCAACAACAGACATAGATTTAATTTCTTACCTATTTTCATTTATCTATTAGTTTGTGGTATTTATACATTATTCGTTTCTCGATTCATTCTTCAGGAAATTCATCACCCAGTTCCAGGCAGCACTCCACTGCTCTGTATAGGCATAATGGGCGGTCGTTTCGGCCACGAACAACTCTTTCGGAGCATTAATCATGTTGTAAGCCGAATAAGTGGTGGTAGGCGGACAGACCATATCATTATAACCGAAAGTATAGAATCCCGGTACTTTAACCTGCCGGGCAAAGTTGACTACATCAAAGTACTGAATGGTTTTAATCTTCTCCGGTGTCCGGTTCCTTTCATCCTTAAACATGTGCGGCCAACCTCCTGCGCGACCATGAGCATAGCCTGCAATATCACACAAAGCCGGATAGAAAGAAACTAATCCTTTGACACGGTTATCCAGTCCGGCAATCACTATGGAAAGTGCTCCGCCCTGACTTCCACCGAAAGTTGCCAGATTACCATTAAATTCGGGAAGTGTGTAAATGAAATCAATGGCTCTTACACAGCCTGTATAAACCCGTTTATAATAATACTTATCCCGATCGTCCGTATTGAATGAATGGTAATTCTTCAAGGCCCCGTTATAAAGTCGGTGATATACATCCCCCGTCAGGTTGACCGGAATGCCGTGAATACCGATCTCCAAAATGATAAAACCATTTCCGGCACGTTCAGGCTCTCCGTTATATGCGCGGATACCTGCACCCGGTACTTTCAAGATGGCCGGATATTTTCCGGGAGCTTTCGGCACACAAAGGATGCCATACATACGGGATGCATAGTCATTATTCGCAAAAGAAACATGATATACATTCACTTTGTCCGTACACTTTTCCGGCAATAAAGTCATTATAGGTTCCAGCGCCCACTTTTCAGCGGCTTCTTTGGTGCTCTTCCAGAATTCAAGAAAATCGGCGGGCAACGGAGTAGTCGGTTGTAGCTTCTCCGGATCAAAGCCGACGGTAGCTACACCTTCATATTCACGCCCTTGATAACTGACAAAAGCACGGCAACGCAGGAAACCCTCTTTTTTCATTGTACCTGCATTAATTTCGAGCTTTTCATTCTTCAAAGGTTGTTTACCTGTCTGATGAGGTTTCATCATATCTTCCGAAATCTCATAACGCACTTCCAGATGATCCTGTGGAATATTGCATTTCAGTACAGCTACTTTGAATTTCACTTTTTCTCCCGGTTGATACAACCAATTGGTGTGGTCGGGAGTGACCAGCACTTGAATCAGCCTTTCCGCCGGTTGCCCGTACACAACGAATTGCACGGCAACAAACAAAGCAAGAAAAACAGAACGCAAACTTTTTATCATAATTCCATTATTGTTTATAGTCTTTTCATGGTTTTACCTGATATTGATAAAGAGTGAAAGAATTCTTATCATTCAACTCGAAACTTACTTTACCCTGTACACCAACTTCAGCAACAAACTTTTTGCCATTTCCCATCAAAGGAGTAAAAGTTACCTTCTTGCCCTCCGGAAGCCAAGTATCAATGGTTCTTTTGGCTATATCATTGTCTTCGCGGTAAATAATGAGATAACCTTGCGTGTCAGAGACTATTGATTGAAATCCTGTCCACGAGCGTCCCGAAGGTTCTTCACCAATGGGTAATATGATGCCTTGATGAAATTGAAGTTGCAAGGGTTGATATTCCTTGAGCAGAGTTGCCGTAGCATAAGCCTCTTCGGGCAGGTTCGAAGCCTCCATCCAAGCCAATGGCTGTGCCGCCAGGGTGATGGCAAAGAGGTAGTCGAAACTATAACGAGCGGGAGCAAATGGATCGGTAGTGCTGTACTTATCGGCATTACGCCATTTATTAAGGAATTCTATCTGCATCTTCTCGGCCGGAACATAGCGAGACAGCATCCAAAGATTACGCAAGGTGCGATAGGGATAATAGTTGCCCCAATCGGTATAACGGTTTTCCAGGAAGATATTGCCATACTCATTCATATAATGATATCCACCGCGACGACCGGCAGTGGCATCGAGGTTGAAAATCACCTCATGGTTGGTTTGTGCTAACACGGCATCAAACAACCGGCGCAAATTCTGTTCGGCTGTTTTAGTAGGTATTTGTAAGCCATCTATCTTGAAACAGCAGATGCCATACTCCTTGTAAAGCCCGATAATGACTTGCGCGTCTTTTTGCCAATCGGCAAAATCATTCTGTATACTAGGATTGAACCATAATCCGATACGAATACCCAATTTCTTTCCTTTCTCTACAATGCGTTTCAGTCCATGAGGGAATTTCGTGGGGTTGGGCGTCCAGTAATCGGCATTTTTCCAAATATCTTTAAAGCTGCCTCCGGCTGTCTTTGAGTTGGGACTTTTTCCGCTCTGCCAACCATCGTCCAGTTGAAAGAGGGTGACACCCAGACGTGCGGCACGATCCAGCTCAGCCAGACAGAAAGCCTCATCTATTTTGGCATCCTGACTACGGTCACCCCAGGTATTGAGCATAATCATCTCATCCTGTGCGGCAGTGTGGTGGCGCAGTTGTTTTTGATAAAGGCGCAATGCTGTTAGTGCTTCTTGTTCATCTCCGGTATAGACACCGGTAACGCATCCATAAACACGAGTCCAGCTATCCGGTTTCACATCATCAGATGCAATGCCCAGACCCACTACCATAAAATCGCTAAAGTCGGCCACGAAGTCGGAACCATTATAATGTAATTGGGTACTGCTGCAAGGAGCCTCTTTCAAGAAAAAGAAACCTTGCCGGGTAGCCACATCGTGAGCAAAAAGCAGATTACCACGATAGGTATTGCGACGGTAAGGAAGCCAGGTACGTTCTGTCACCAGATTGTCGTTCCAATCAGTATAGTCGAAGAACTCTACCGTACGGGCACGCCAATGATTACCGGAGAGTTGCAATCTGTCAATCGTCGGAGTTTTCACCCCCGTAGTCATATCGGCTGTGTGCTCTATATTTTTACGATCGGCATTAGAACGATTGTCATCTTTATTCTGGTAAAGTTCTACTTGTCCTTTCAGATAGGTATCGCAGGCAATGGCGGGACAATCTGCATAAATGCGATAGCGACGTTCTATACTTAGAGAACCGATGGTGCAAGCCACAGTGGCTTGCAGATAGCTGGCATGTATACCATTCGTTGGAATCTCATTCACAGTGAAAGTAGCAGCTGTAGAGATGCCTTTCACAATCGAGAAGTCGGGCTCTTTGCCTTGAGCCGGGATTATTTTTCCACATAGCTTATCGGTGAGGCTAATGGTGACAGGTGTACCATTATTCCACAGCATGGTACGCTCCATGTAGTTATTGCCCATACGTAGTGTATCACCTTTCAGGAAAGCATAATAGTGCTGTCCTCCCCAAAGCGGCAATCCCAATATGGTTGAGAGAAATATCGTGATAATACTTTTTTTACTCATAGTTTGTCTGCGGTTTGATGTAAGCCGGAGCCTCCAACAACTTGTTGGGTTCGTTGAAACGTTGGTTATCGGGTACATTGTGTTTGCCCAAGCCTGCCTGCATAAGCTGCTTTAATTCGGGCAGATGATGATGATAGATATCACGCGGTTCTACGCCATGCTTATGACAGAGTCCGGCTGCCATACCTACTACTTCGCCCATCATACCAGTAGTACGCATCACACGCACCGTACCCAAGGCTACGTGTGTGCAACTCATATTACGACCTGCCATAAAGAGGTTATCCACATTGCGCGAATAAAGACAACGATAAGGGACAGCGTAAGGATGAATCCAACGATGCACCGTTGCCGACTTGAATTCATTATCAGGAAAACGCACACTGTTCACGCTATCGGGGAAGTGGAGGTCGATACTCCAAGTGGTAGTAAACGAAGCATCCTCGTGCGCCACATTTTTGTCTATATCGTCTTGTGCTAACACATAGTCGCCCAGAAGACGGCGAGATTCACGTTTACCGGAAACATACGCCACCCAATCGAGTGAACGGTTGGCATACTTTTTACGATCCGCATAGTGATTCTTCAGATAGCTCCAATTGGAATATACCACCAAAAGTCCATAGTCGCGTATGCGTTCAGCCTCGGTGATTTGATTACGGTTCATTCCTGTTTCCCATTTCCATTCGCCCATAGTTACAGGCTCGCAATTATCAGCGCCAAAGCGCATACCATATTCGAAGTGGGGGAAAGAGGTCTTCTTCTTCATGTCCTTGCTATACCATTGTACCGATGCGCCCATCACTAGCGAGTCGGGCTGCTCGGGAGCGAGACTTTCGCCATATTCATCGCGGCCTTCACGTCCCATAGTCCAATCGGCACCGGCTAAGTAGCCTGTGGTAGCATCGCCAGTACAGTCACTAAAAAGAGGAGCGGTAAGTTCGGTTTGTTCACCCGTCTCAATATGTTGAATAGTGACTGATGCTATGCGATCACCCTGCATCTTTACGGCCACAGCACGTTGCGAAGCATAAAGGGTGATATTCTTTTCGGCAGCTATAAAGTCTTCCTTTTTCTGATCTTCATAATAGTCACCCGGTTGGGCATTACCGGAACGTTCATGACCGAATTCGCGTATCATACGGCCTAACCCCTCGTTGGGCCCCTTTTCGATGATACCACCCAGGTGTACACGTATCTCCGACGAGTTATTACCACCCAGTACAGGACGATCGTTCACTAATGCCACCCTACAACCTAACCGGGCAGCAGCCGTAGCGGCACACATGCCGGCTACGCCTCCTCCCACTACCACAAAGTCGTACTGATGGGTGGGCACCGTTTGTTGTTGTTGCAAGCGGGCACGAAGTGCAGCTGTCTCTGCCTCGCCCCATGCAGTGGGTTGCGCATTCATATCAGTCGTGAGATAGATAGCATCACAACGACCATTAAAACCTGTAAGGTCTTTCAAAGCAAGGGTGATAGTACCCGCTTTCAATACGACCTTGCCGGCGGACTGCCATTGCCAGGAATTACCGGTGTGTCCCAACGTAGTTTTCAGTAACTTACCACCTAAAGCCAGACGAAACTTTCCGGGCCCTTCGGCATCGGTCCAAGGTGAAGTCCAGTTGTAGGTGCGGGCATATACATAGTAAGTGCCCGCCTGGGGAATATTGATTTCTGCCGTAGCATCGGCCACAGGAATACCCATGCCATGTGCCATGAGATAGGGTGAACCCATTTGATCCATGAACTGCTGGTCGAGCACCCAGCCGCCTCGCTGGCTGAAGCTTTCTGCTTCGATGAGCAGTTCTCCGGCTACAGCCACAAGGCTACAGGCTACGGCTATGCATGTCAGTAAGATTTTTTTCATCATAGCACAGCGTTTTTTAATTATTGAATAGTTATATCACCCACTTTCACCCAACCTTTGGAGGTTTGATACTCATCGCGGGCTGAAATTAAGATACCAATGGCATTCTCTTTGGTAGTATCTACCAATCCTACTGCCCAAATGTAATTCCCTGCGGCTACATCAGTGAGTTTGATATTAGTAGTGTAAGTCTTGGGAGCTCCCTTCATCCAAGTGGCAATGTTTGCTTTGTCTTCTATATAGATGCGGACGGGCTCCTCTGTATTCTTATCGAGCAGAGCGATAGCAAGTTTGTACTTGTCACCATACTGCGGCAAATTGGTAGGACAGTAACCCCAACCCAAGTTCGACCAGCGGTGAGTAAGTGATACACTACTGCCACTACGAGCTATAGTAGGAATAGACAGACGGTCGGGATAGAGACGGTAACCACCTTCGGCAATAAACTCCTTCACCAAATGGAAAGCTGTATTGAACCAAGAATGAGTTTCACCTTTGTTCACGTTGGTATCAAAGCGGAGGTCCATCATGTTGACATAACCACCCTTGGCTTCATCATATTCTCCCTGGCGCACCTCGGCAAAATTCTTGTAACCATCGCCGGCAATAGAACCACCGTGTGATGATTCTACCCAACCACCTTCCATAGTGATAGGTACGATACCATGATAGGTAGTACTGATGCCACGCTCCCAATCCTTATAATATTGCTTCATGCCGAAAGCATCGTGACGCAAACAGAAGCCTTTGGCTACGGCACGTTTCACCATATCGGCAGCTACATCGGTATCGGTATCACTAAACTCTTTGCCACTAAGCAAACAGCGATGATAATTAATCATGATAGGCACTTTAGTGAAAAGGCGTGACATTACGTCTGTAATCCATTCAAATACTGCTTGTCTAGGAGCTTCATCACCTGTAGAGTATTTCAGGGTGTGAGTCTCGCCCCATTTGCCTAATCCAAAACCACTCACAAATTGAGTGACATCAGGATCATTGTATTTGGCTGCAAAAGCAGTAAGGAACTCTTCATACTCCCTCTGGAAAATGGGATCGTCCGGATAAGGTGTCCATACGTTTACACTACCGGTAGTAGTGGTAAATCCTTCAGCACCGGCCTCTTTTACATAATCGGGACAGGCATCTTCATGTTTGTCACGACTATCACACACAAAGGTAAAGGCGAGCTTCAAGTTTCGTTCTTTAGCTCCTTCCACCAGCATACGAAAACGCTTGGCAGGTTCGGTCTGTACACTTTCATCCCATACATATTTGCCTTTTTCAGGATTAAAGTTACTCCAAAGACCACGTACGTAGAGCGTATTGCCATAGTCAGATACCTTCACAGTACCTTCTGACGACTCGAAGTTATCATAAAGATCCCAGAAATCCATCATCATACCACTTCCAATACCCGCGTAAATGACCCATCCACTCATAGGGTTACGCTGCAGTTGGTAGCGTTCAGGCATGATATTGACGGTCGTGTTGCCTTCAATGTTCCAACTATAATCGGTTATAGGGGCATCATCGTCTGAACAAGCAGTGCCAATGAAAGGCGTAGTAGCCAGCAGACACATCGACAAGGTCTTGATGCTGTTTTTTATTATTTTGTTCATAAAATATATCTCGTTTATTGTTATCATTTAAAGGTAGAATAAGAAGTGAAGTGATAAAAGCTCCACCTCTTATTCTTTCATTTTGGATTTATTTAATATCAAAGAGTACAGTGTTGTTCTCCAGGTCCACTACCACATAGTTACAGCCCTCCGGGATGAGGAAATAAGCATAGCGGTTATTGCCCTGACCTGTTACGGCTCCTTCTATCTTACCTGCTGTTACTGTAGTGTATCCATTGTAGCTATTACGAACAGCATCAGCAGTAGAACCAACGAACCATCCGTTATTAGCATATCGCAGCGTGCTGAAGTTCACCCAACCGGCATTTGTCTTCCCATAATTATCCTTATATTCATTACGTGGCAATACATCACCTTTATAAACGAATACTTTCGGATTGGCAACACTCTGAATAAGGTTATACTTCACTTGACAGTACTTGAAGCTTTTTCCGGTTTCTTCATCAATACCCGAATCGTAAGCAAAACTATTGAAACCACCATACATGTGCAGTACATTGACTTCCTGACTCCATGGGTTTTTCCCCAGTTCGGTATTGTTGAACGATACGGTGAGTGGTTTCAGATCGGTAGCGGTCGAATAGATGGTAATAGATTTCTCCTCCTTATTCAATACAATGCGGTAAGTTCCATCGGCCGGAATTGTCCAATATTGTTTATCCACTTTGCTAATGAGTACTTGTCCGAATGTTGACAATTGACCATCTTCGATGTCATGACTATCAGCTATTTCCGGTACAATGGCCATCGCTTGTTCACCTTCGAAGGTGAGCGGGATGTAAAGGTTACCAGCTTTCAGTGCACCACGCCAAGCATAGATCTGGTCATTTTCGAGGGCTTGAGCCATCTCAATCTGTTCCCCACCTACGGCACTACCAGCCAGGAATATCTGGTCGGCTTCAACTACAGCACCAGCTTCTACTATCTTCACCGTCTGTTTACTCATATTCACAGTGATACGATAGGTAGCTGCAGATGGAATTAACCACGAATTGGCTTCAGCGCGATCGGATATGACGCCTGCCATTTCACCTGTGGTGATGGGGGCATCGTCGGTTTCCGGGCCAATGGCATTCAATTCGTCGGCGTAGTCAACGGGGAAGTTTATCTTACCGGCAACCAAAGCTCCTTCGTAACTATAAATTCTGTTTGTCTCGTCTTTCAGCGTCATCTTAATATTATCATCGCCTACGGCAGTACCGCCCACATAAAGGTTATCAGCTTTATACTGTTTGGGGCCATAAGTTTTGAACTTCACCGTTGCAGTAGCAATATCGGGCACCATAAGACGGGGACCTTCAAAGTTGGCTGTAACAGTAAAAAGAACTTCGCCAATGGTACTGGTGGTAAGACCGAAGTAATCGACCAATATATCCTGCATCTCTTTGTTGGTGTACGAGCGAAGAAATTCACCATCATCATCAAATTCCTTGATATTTGCAACATCGCTACCGATAAGCTGCATCTCGTATTTATAAGTTGTGATATAATCTTCACCAAAATTGTGAGCGGTGCTCCACTTCAGTGTAAAAGCTGTCTCGTTGGGTTTACTTTCATCGAGCTTAATATATTCGCCCGAAGGAGTCAACTCAATCTCCGACTGATTGCGTGAGGCAGTATTGTCTATCTCCTCTTCGCACGAGGTGGCAAGCATGCTCATCATTCCCACAGCCACCATTCCAAGGTTTCTATATAAATGCATTGTTTTCATGTTCGTAATAGTTTATAGGATTAATAACCCGGATTGTTGGGTAACAAGTTGGGACACAACTCCACATCATGTGTAGGAAGCGGCCACAAATATTCGCGTTCGGGGAAGATGCGTTTAGCACCCTGCGAACAATAACCGGCATTAAAGAGAGCTGCAAAGTCTGCTAAACCATCTTCGTCGATTTGCGGAGTCATTCCCCAGAACCAGAGGTTCTTGTTCACGATATTGTTCAGCAATTCTGTGGGGTCGATAAGCATGATGTAATTGTAACCATTCAATGCTTTTCCTGCCAATTTCCAGCGCATCAAGTCTTGCAGGCGTTGGTTCTCCATAGCAAACTCCATGCGGCGCTCTATACGCAGGGCACGTCGCAGTTCGGTTTGGTTGGTAGTGGTCACGGCAGGATAACTATCAGTAGCTGTTACATTCACACCATAAGCACGAGCACGTACCATATTAATGGCTTTCAGCACGCTGTCGTCAATCAGGTTCTGTTCTATCATGGCTTCAGCATAAATCAACAGTACGTCAGCATAGCGCATTATGATATAGTCTTGTTCTACCTTTTGGTCTACTGTCCACGTAGCATCAATACCTTTCTTCCACAACAATCCTGTATATGAACTATATTGATTCACGATACGGGTATCTTGGTTGCTTTGTGTCTTACCTGTGGTATAGTTCATTACAGTTTTAGCTGCAGGACTGGGGTCGTATTCGAAACCACAGTGCTCGGTATTGAATTCAACGATGGTCATTGTACAACGCGGGTCACGGTTCTTGAAAGGCTTGCGAGGATCAAACAACGGTGATTCGTCAATAGGTAGCCCGTCAGTACAGAGATATGAGGCCAAGAGGTCCCATGAGGGATTGTATGAGCCATATCCTCCGGCATTACGAGGAAGACCGTTCTTCACAATCCAGGAATCGAGCATCACTTCGTTTTCAATGGAGCGAGGTATCACGAACACTTTCTCGTCATTCAGTTTGGTGCTCTGCTTGAAAAGTTTAGCATAGTCAGGTTCCAAAGAATAGAGTTTAAGATCCATACAAGCTTTGGCGGCTTGTGCAGCTATCTCATAATCACCCATATAGAGGGCAAAGCGCGCTTTCATAGCCAGGGCTGCTCCTTTGGTAGGATGGATATTTTCGTCTTTTCCATAGCTTTCAGGCAAACCGGCAATGGCTTTATCGAAATCAGCATACACCAAAGGAATCACTTCCGCTTTAGGTCTGCGACCACGTTGCAAAGCTTCGGAAATGGTTATAGTCTCTTCCTGATAGGGCACATCACCATAAAAGAAGATCAGTTCAGCATATTTGCAGGCACGACAGAAATAAGCCTCACCGGCATAACGATTATAAACTTCCTCGGTCACAGCACCCTTTGCCTTGTGAATATTTTCGAGCATTGTGTTGGTGCGGGCAATAAGTTTGAATGATTGCTGCCACAAAGCATATACTTCATACTGCTGGCCGTTCAGGGTTCCATCAAGCACGGTTCCACCACTTCCCGGGTTACGGTTCGTCTGACGATAGGTTGTGTTGTCCGACCATTGTTCGGATGAGCTAAGAGGTTCTTGCCAATAACCTAAAATATAGAAATCATTGGAAGCCAAACGCAATTCTGTTTCGGATGTGTACCAAGACTCGGTATTACCTTGCGATTTGGGTACCAAGTCCATGCTCTCGCAAGCAGCAAGACTCAGGCACATTCCGGCTAATAATATCTTTGTTTTCATATTCTATTCCTATTTATTTAAAAGTTAACTTGTATGCCCATTACTAAAGAGGTGGTAATAGGATAATCCGATGTACCCATTTCAGGATCCCAACCACTAGGGAAATTGCTCAAACAGAAGAGGTCACTACCACTCACATAGAAGCGGGCACGGTTTATACCGGCTTTTTGTGTCCAACTCTTAGGCAGGGTATAGCCTAATGTGATATTCTTCAAACGGAAGTATGAACCGTTGAACATCCAGAAGTTAGAGGTAGCATAGTTATTGCTCTTCGACACATTCGAAAGGCGGGGATACTTGGCTGCTAAATTCTCTTCAGTAGTATTGAAAGGACTCCAATATTTACCCTCGAGAATGGCTGGTACGTTACCATAGTTATCACGCAAAGGTTGTACCATAGAAGTAGAGAGGTAAGAATTTTGCTTGCCGATGCCTTGGAAAGCAAGACTGAAGTCAATGCCTTTGTACGAAGCGTTAAGGCTACCACCATACTGGAAACGAGGCAGTGAGTTACCCAAAGGTACACGGTCGTATTCAGGACTGATTACGCCATCGGGTACACCATCGGGACCACTGATGTCACGATACTTCAAGTCACCAACTGTAACGGTAGTACTAGTGCGAGCCGAGTTGTTCACTTCTTCTTGAGTTTGATAGATGCCCTCGCACACATAACCATAGAATTCATTGAAGAGCACGCCGGCACGTTTAATCTTACCACCGCTGATTTGCTCACCATCATTCATATAATCAATCTTTGAAAGGAAGTCGGAGAAATTCACATTTACACCATACTTAAAATCTCCTATCTGGTCGTTCCATGCCACTTCAATATCATAACCATGAGTGGACATCTTACCTGCATTCGTACTAGGGTTGTTATATCCCATAAAATAAGGGATTTCGATATTCAGCAACATGTCCTTGGTCTCTTTCCAATAGTAATCGAAATGAAACTGCAGACGGTTGTTCAAAAAGTTAACATCCAGACCTAAGTCAGTACTGGTAGTCGTTTCCCAAGTAATATCTTCTACAGCCAACACAGCAGGACGAGCAGTTTTATCAGAAACTACACTTCCATCAGCCATATAGAAAAGTGAATTACCAAAACTCATCAAAGCAATGTAGGGGAAGTAGTTGCTGCCGATACGTTCGTTACCTAACATACCCCATGAACCACGCAACTTCAAGAATGAAAGCCAATCCCATTTGAGGTTCTTCATGAACTTCTCTTCACTCGCTACCCAACCAGCTGAAAATGAAGGGAAAGTACCCCAACGATAACCTTTGGCAAAACGTGAACTACCATCGTGACGCACGTTAGCCTGGAACAGGTAACGATCGGCATACGAATAAATAACACGGCCAAAAACAGAGTTTGAAGTATACTCTGAACCTGTACCGCTATTGGTTTGGAAATCTTCCGAACCGATATTGAGGTAAGGATAACCGGTCAGTTCATATTTATCGCGCGCAGCACCGAGACTTTCGCTCTTCATATAGTAGTTTTCGAAACCGGCCATTACTGTGAGATTATGACTGCCAAAGGTTCCCATATAGTTGGCAATTGCCTGGCTAGTGACATTATAATCATCGTTACGAGTTTCTGTGAGCGAATTGGTAGTCCAAGTGCTCCCGGAGTCGAAATAACCGCCAAAGGTTTCGGGATCATCGGGCAAGGTGTATCCACATGAATTTTTAAACGCTTTCTTCTTTTGATAGTTGATAAAAGGAGATACGATACCCGAGATGCTTAGCCCCTTGATAGGCTTGAAGGTTAGCGAACCTTTACCTGCCACCTGCGTACTGTGAGCTACCGAATTACCACCGGCTACAAGCAATCCATAAGGATTTGCACCACTCTTACCCGAAGCTAAACGACCATCATCCCAGGTTGCGGGGTAAATGGCGGGCATTTTACGCATGGTATCAAAAGGGTCATAGTTTGTGGCAGTACTCTTAGCATGACGGATATTTACGTCTATTTGAGCACTAAGTTTATCATTGATATTAAAGTCGTTGTTCGAACGGAACATGTAGCGTTGGAAACCACGACCGTCATAAAGACCGTCTACTTCGTCATACGAAAGGGTAGCTACCGACTTTACCGCTTTGTTACCGCCTGATACAGAGAGAGTATGAGTCATACGGGGAGCACTTGACTTCAAAATCAGATCAGTCCAATCGGTAATGGGGTAGTTGTTCGGATCAGTAGCATTATACTTCACCCAATTCTTGGTTTTGTCAGCCGTATATTCTTGGAAAAAACCACCAGTAGGGTTATCGTTGTATTTCAACTCGTTGCTCATCTCCAAGTAGCGAGTGACTCCCACCATACTAGGTTGTTTGGTAGGAATTTCCCAACCAAATTCAGCATTATATTTCAGATTGATTTTACCGGTATCGTTACCGCGCTTGGTAGTAACTAAGATAACACCAGCAGCAGCTTTCGAACCATAGATACTGGCAGCCGCAGCATCTTTCAATACAGATATGCTCTCTACATCATTAGAATTCACATAGTCGAGCGAACTCTGCACACCGTCTACAATCACTAACGGGCTCGATTCACCCATAGTGGTAATACCACGCACACGAATAGAGGCGGCTCCTGCACCGGGAGCAGAGCTATTACGCGTCACCATCACACCAGAGAGTGATCCTTGCAATGCATTGGAAAGCATGGCTGTACGCTTGTTCACCAGCTCTTCTCCCTTCACGGCTGCCACCGCACCGGTAAGGTCTTTCTTCTTTACCACACCGTAACCGATAACAACTACTTCGTTGAGCGCTCTGCTAGCTTCTTCCATTACTATGGCATACATATTTTTGCTATCTATCCGCACGATTTTATCCACAAAGCCCACATAGCTAATGAGCAATTCGCTACCCTCGGGAACGTCTATCTGAAACTTACCATCAAGGTCGGTGATAGTAGCTGCATCACTACCTTTCACACGAACCGTAGCACCAATCATCGGAAGATCAGTTGCATCGACTACCTGACCAGAGATGCGCTTCGCCTTTTTCACTTGAGTAGTAGCCTTTTTAGAAGGATTAGCAGTGATGGTTACTTGACGGTTCTGAATGGTATATTTCAAATCGGCTAGCCGACATACTTCCGTCAAAATAGCATCGATCGACTTTCCTTTCAACTCGATGTTCACTTTGTTGTTGAGACGATCTTTTACAGGTTGATCATAGACAAAAACATATTGGCTATGTTTTTCAATGTAGTCGAACACTTGTTTCACTGTCGAATCTTCGGCTTTAAGGATATACATCCCATTTACCTTTTCGAACGAAACAGTCGACGCACTAGAATAAGCGGGCACAGACAGTAGTCCAGCCAAACAGAAAGCTTTTACCAAGCTTACCACCGTAGTTGTGATTGTTTTTCGATTCATAATATAAGATTAATAATTAATATTTATTGCATAACGATTTATGAGTAATCTACCAGTTAATTGTTGATTTTAAGTTTACCGACTTTGCACCATCCCTCAAATAGAAGATTCTTGTCGACCGCCATTTTCAAGCCCGGCTGGCATGCTTTGGTTGTATCAACCAAACCAATAAGCCAAGTGTAGTTTCCCTTTTGAAGTCCATCCAAATTGACAGTTGTGGTATAATGACCATCACGCCCTTGTACCCAAGTTGAGAGATCAGCCTCATCTGCAAGCTGTTTTTTCACAATGTTATGATTGTCATCCATCAAAGCGATGCAGACTTTATATTTTCCTTTCCATTGAGGAATATTGGTAGGACAGTATCCCCAACCCAGATTGCGCCAATTGTGTTGCACGCTCACACGCTCGCCTGAACGGGCTTTATTTACAAAACTGACCTCTGTGGGATAGAGCCGGTATCCTCCCTCACGTTCGAAACGCTTCACCAAATCGAAAGAGCTATTAAACCACGAGGCTACTTCATCACCAATGCGAAGATCCATCATATTGACATGGGCATTACGGCTTTCTTCGTACTCGCCCCAGCGCACATCTTCCGAATGCCCCTGGCGATACTTGCCACTAGGATCAATCCAGTAACGGTGGTGCGCTCCGGTAATCCATCCTCCCTCCATAATGATGGGCAAGCGAAAGCGGTAAGCACGGGCAAAATCTTTTTCCCACTCTTCGTAGTAACCAGTCATGCCAAAAGCGTCGTGACGAATGGTGTATCCTTTGGCAATGGCTCTTTCGAGCAATTTTTTACTATCAGGGTGTGGTTCTGCCCAGCTGATGGTATCTCCCACCAAACGATGGTAGTTTATCACCAATGGTACACGTCTGAAAGCTTTTGCATAGGTATCGGTAATCCATTCGAATACTTCTACTTTATTTGAGTAGTTATTATACTTCACGCCATGTGCTTCTCCCCATTTACCAAGCCCATAAGCATCAATAAAATCTACTTTATCGGGATCGTCAAAAGCAACAGCAAAGGCTTGAAGGAATTTTTCATATTTCTGTTGGAATACGGCATCGTCAGGATAAGGCGACCATATTTGGGGATTATTAGGGTCTTGAAAACCTTTCGCACCGGCTTCCTTTACATAAAGAGGTGTGTTCTGTCCTTGGTCGCGGCTGTCTACATTGATACGGAAAGCCAGTCGCATACCACGTTCACGCACCGAAGCAAGCAATTTATAGATACGTGAGTCCGGATCGTTCCATACATAATCTCCCTCTTTACTCTCAAGCATATTCCAATTGATGCGAATGTAACATGTACCGGCGTAATCGCTCACGCGAACAGTGGAATCCCCACCATTTACGGGCATAGCATCATAATGGTGAGTTTGCCAAAAGTTTTCATCCCATGCACGTCCCAAATACATCACCCAACCTGTTAGGGGGTTTTTGAGTACAGAAGTAGTATCAGGCTCAAAATATACTGTTTGACCAAGTGCCTTCACTTCTTTAAGCATAGCTGATTGCGTATGCGCTGAAACCCATCCACAGTGTATTAAAACGGGCATAAAAAGCATAAATGTACGTAACAAAGTGTATCTTTTCATATTTTCCAATGGTATTAAAAAGCATTGTTTCTCCTTACGAGAAAGCATATAAGTCTCCTCTACCTTGCTATAAAGGCATTACAAATTGGTTGACAATAAGTTTTTATGTAATTATTTCAGTCAGTAGCAACTGCGAAAAAAATCAATTACTTCTTCACTAAATAGATCGTATCACCATGAATTTCCATACGAGTTTGCGTCATGGTTTCAATGGCCTGCAAAGCTTCACTCACACGATCACCAAGCATTAGTTTGCCGTAAAATTTATCTGCCGACATCCCATCGTCAAACAAAATAGTCACTCCATAATAATGGCTGAGCCGTTGAGCTACAGCCTCCACGCTTTCACCATCAAGGTTAATCATACCCTGCATCCAACAAGTGTATTCGTCCGTATTCACTGCCCGTTTCTCGGCGAAACTACCCTCTTGCAAACTCACCAATTCATTCGGTTTCATGCGAACCCGGTCATTGTTTGTCGTTTTAAGTTCTACCGCTCCTTGAACCAACACTACTTGCGAATCCGAAGTATCGTAATTGTTCACATTAAATTTGGTTCCAAGCACCTTCACTCTAAAATTATCAGAATTAACTAAAAAAGGATGCTCCGCATCGTGTGCCACATCAAAGTAGGCTTCACCTTTCACGTATACCTCACGATACTCGCCATTAAAACGTTTGGGATAGCGGACAACGGTACGCGAATTGGCTATGATTCTGGTACCATCAGCCAACATCAGCGTCATCTTTTCGCCGACAGGCACCTCTACCTCTTCATCATATACATCTGCCATCAATTCCGTAACTTCCATGCGGAACAAACCGTCCATTGCATTCTCTGTAACTATATATTTTATACCTATTAAAAGAAGTAGCGTGGCAGCTACTGAGCCAATATACATCAAAACATGTCGCTGTCTGGATTTACGTTCTTGTTGATGCATTTTCAGAAAAGCTTTTTTCTTAATGCCGGAGATATCTATCTCTGGCGGGGTACTATGTTCTATAAACGACTTCAGTTTAATGTCGCCCTGCAAATCCCCATATGTGTAATCATTAATATCTTTATCCATCTTCAATTCTTTTTATCCTTTCAATATCTTTTTCCCTTTTATTATCTTCTCATGAGAAGTTCCCTTCTAATTATAAAGACGCAAAGGTTAGATTTATCTATAGGTTTAAATTCTATTTTTTTTCTTTTAGTGCTATTTTTTTCTAATCATCCGTTCACAAGTCTCTTTCTCAAAGCATTCATAGCATATCCTATATGGTAATTCACAGTAGGAAGTGAGATTTGCAACATATGCGCAATTTCCGCATAAGGCATTTGTTCCAATTTAGCCAAAAAGAATACATGCTTGCACTTGGGCGGCAAACTATTGATTGCTTCATTCAAGCACCGTATTTCTTCACGCGAAAGCATATCGTCCATTGGAGTTTGCATATCAGGGAAAGAGAAATCCTGAAGCTCCTCAAAAGATATCTCTTGATTGCCCTTTGCCTCCTTGCGCAAATAAGAGATTGATTTACGATAGACAATCGTATTCAACCAACTCAACATGCTGGCTATTTCCAAAAGCGTCTTACGTAGTTTCCACACTTCAAAGAAAACATCGCCTACCACTTCTTCAGCCATTTCCTTATTACTAAGAATACCAAAGGCATGATAGTATAACCTCTTCGAATATCGGTTCATGAAACTATTAAAAGCTAGCTCATCCCCTTTGGAAATCAACAAAAGTTCTCTTTCCAAGTCTTCCATTTAATTAGATTACTATTTTATATATTTACAGGCGCAGAATTCTTGTATGTTATATAGGTTGAGCTACATAATATTAACTTTCTTTATCAATTAGCATATTCCCCCCAAGAATGAGAAAAGCTACATCATCACTCTGAAAACGGAGTTTGATATAGCTCTTCTACACTTAACAGCTACCACCTGAACTTTACAGAACGGGCTTTTTAGTTTTGATACAGATCCTCTCCATAAAGACGCAAATTATTTTGCCATTTTGCAGATTTCATTACCCGCCATCAAGAAAGCGCCGACGCCATAAACTTCCGTCATATCACGAGTCACTTTCTTCGGATCAGCACCGATTTGCTGTACATAGCCTAGTTTCCCATCCGGCCCCACTGCCGATACTAATGCCTTCCATCCCTCTATCATCACAGGAAGATAAGTTTCCTTATCCAATAAACCTTCATTGATGCCATAAGCTATGGAATACACTATAAAAGTCGTACAACTGGTTTCCGGTGACGGATAAGAAGCAGGGTCTAACAGGCTGGCGTGCCAGAAGCCATCGGGATGCTGCAATCCGGCAACCCGTGTAGCCAGTTTGACAAACAGTTCTTCATAGAATTTGCGGTTCTTATCTTTCTTGGGTAACTCCTTCAATATTTCAACCAAGCCACCGAGTACCCAACCGTTACCACGTCCCCAGAAGACTTTCTTGCCATTAACTTCACGCTTATCAAAGTAGCGCCAGTCACGGTAGAAGAGATTTTCTTCTTTATCGAACAAATAATCATAAGTCGCTTTATACTCACGGTTCATGAATTTGATGTATTTCTTGTCTCCAGTCAACATATACAGCTTGGCATATACAGGCGGAGCCATAAAGAGGGCGTCACACCAAGTCCAGCGTTCCAAAGTTTTCAAGTCTCCCTCCACCAATTTGAAACTGCCTTTAGAAGGATGATTGATAATCCATTCTGTACGAGCCTGTGTGGGGACAATCATCGCTTCATCTTTATACTTGCGATATAAATCCAAAAAGGACTGTGATACAGCGATGTCATCAGCATGGTAAAACCGTTTGTCCGGCTGCCAACAATTCCGCCGCCCGATACGAGTCAGCCACTTATAATATGTATCATCATTGTCTTCTTTTTCAGCCAATTCCGCCCAATCCACCATGCCGACATAAAGAGCGCCTTGCGGCCAGTTCAAATCGTCATGTTCAGGAGCGGGGTGTGGATTGGCAATCTGCCAATCCGCCACCTTTCGCATGATAGACTTTATTTCTGCTTTTTGAAAAGGAATCTCTGTTGCCATTATAAAAACGGGACATAACAGAGACGCTCCCAATAAAAGTGTTTTTTTCATTATATATTTATTTGTTTATCATTCGGTCATTACAGTTCAACTGTAGCCTTTAAAGGCAACTGACTGGAAGCAGGCCCGACTAAGATCTCAAAGTCTCCTTTTTCCACTACAAAGCGGTGTTGATTCATATCGTAAAAAGAGAATGCATCCTCATCCAGCACAACAGAAACCCGCTTCTTCTCCCCTTTCTTCAAGAATACCTTTTCATATCCTTTCAGTTCTTTCAACGGACGGGGAACAGAAGACTGTACATCATGCACATACACCTGTGCCACTTCCGAAGCATCCATCTTACCTGTATTCTCTATATCAAAGCTAACGGTAACCTGATGCTCACCCGTTTTCTTCGCAGCCATATTACTATAAACGAAAGTAGTATAAGACAAACCGTAGCCAAACGGATAGAAAGGTTCTTTTCCCGAACGGTCATATCCACGATAACCGACAAAGACACCTTCGGAATAGTCTACACGCTTAATCTCCGCCTTTAAGTTCTCGTAATAACTGCCGTGCACCGGATTATCTTCCCACTTCCGCTCAATAGAAATCGGTAGCTTTCCACTTGGAGAAATCTTACCGGTCAGGATTTCAGCAATTGCCTGACCGCCTTCCTGTCCCGGATACCAGGCCATAAGAATCGCTTTTGCGGCATCATACCAGCTGGTGAAATCCACACCGCCACCGGCGTTCAGTACAACCACAACATTGGGATGCATAGACGCAATCTTCTTGATAAACAATTCCTGATAGCGAAGCAAGGCAAACGGACGGTCAAAGCCTTCGCCTTCGGTATTACTATTGAAACCTGTACAGAACACAACATTATCCACCTTTGCCAATCCTTGACGAAGTTTCGCCTCATTAAGACTATAAGCATTAAAACGAATGATGGCCGAAGAAATATTATCAAAGAATTCAATCCGGAAACGGTACTCCTTACCACCCTCAACCGGCAGTTCAACTTCACGGCTAGAGTAGGAATGATTTCCCCAATCTCCTGTAATATGCTTGTCATTCACAAACAGACGATAACCGTCATCACCACCGATATGAAGTTTCAACTGACCGTCAGTTTGTGGCATGTAGCAGGCTGTCCAACGGACAGAGAATCCATCTGTCGGGAAGCCGTCCAAAGGTGCTCCATATCCCCAGTCATAATCAACAGAGGATTCAATGCGAATTACTTCAGGCTGTCCCGAAAGAGTCTTGTTTTTAAAGTATTCAGCTTTGAAGCCTTTCATCTGACGATTAGCATCAGTATAAAACTCATGGACAATATCTTCATAAATCACATCATCCGTCAATAGTAACAGATTCTTTTTCTTCAATTCTTTCAAGCCTTGAGCCACTGAGACGGTAGAAAAAGGAGTGACAAAACCACTGCCGCCACCGGTAGGAATCAAATCTGCATTAGGCCCCATCACGGCTGTCTTTCCTTTCAGCGGGAGCAAGTCTCCTTCATTCTTCAACAGGACTACCCCCTCGCGCGCCAGTTCTAAAGCTGTCTGGCGGGAGAAAGGATTATCCTCTGCGATGTTGCTGTCTTTCTGTTCCTTATCCAGCATACCATAAGCAATCAGAGTTTGCAGGATGTGTTGTACTTTCAGGTTGATGGTTTCTTCTGTCACTGTGCCGGTCTTGATAGCAGGCAACAGATTCTCCAAATTCATAAAACGTCCTTTCGGCATTTCGAGGTCAAGCCCGGCGTTAGCAGCGCCTACGGCGGAATATACAGAAGTCCAGTCCGACATCAGAATACCTTTGAAGCCCCAAAGATTGCGCAAGACATCAATATTCAGCCATTTATGTTCGGTGGCATGGACACCGTTCAACAGATTGTAACTGTTCATTACGGCACCGACATTGGCTTCCTGTACTGCTTTCCGGAAAGCCGGGAAATAGATTTCCTGCAAAGTACGCTCGTCTATGTCAGAGCTGGCATGGTGGCGGCTCCATTCTTGGTTGTTGGCAGCAAAGTGTTTGATTGTAGCAATGACTCCTTCCGATTGTACTCCCAGGATATATTGTTTCGCCGTTTCACCTGTCAAGTAAGGGTCTTCACCGAAGTATTCAAAATTACGGCCACACAACGGAGCACGATAGATATTCACGCCCGGACCAAGCAGGATATTAACTCCTCTTGCCTTGGCGTCCTGTCCCAAGCCTTGCCCTAATTTATAAAGTAATTCCCGGTTCCAAGTAGAAGCGGAAAGTATTCCAGAAGGATATAAAGTGCTCTTGGGAGCATGATTACGAATTCCCTGCGGCCCGTCAGCCAACTTGATTTCAGGTATTCCCAAACGGGGGATGGCACGCAGAGAAAAACTGGTATATCCGGAGATATACTCTATTTTCTCTTGCAAAGTCATTTTTGTTACAATGTCCTTCGCACGTTGTTCGGCTTGGGGAGTGATTGTCTGTGCACAGGTTAATATGCTCCATAGCATACATAAACCTATGCCTCCTATTTTCTTTTTCATGGTGATTCTGTGTTAATATAGCATGTGTAAAAAACCAACTTAGCTATCAGCTCTTTACACACTTTTGTTCTTTACATTTTTAGTCTATCAATTCTATTTTAACGGTCTGTCCCTGTACCAGAATATGATATTCGCCGGCTTCAAGGAAGCGTTTACCATCCTCATTGACAAAACCGAAATCACGTTCCAGGTCAATGTCAAAACAGAAAGTCTTCGTTTCTCCGGCTTTGATAAATTGTTTTTCAAAGTGTTTCAATTCTTTCACCGGACGGGTGATAGAGCAATAAGGATCGGAGATAAACCAATGAACAGTCTCTGCTCCATCGCGGGCACCGGTGTTGGTGACAGTCACTTCTGCCGACAGTTTATCGCCGCGCTTCACCTTAGTGGCAGAAGGTGTAACAGTGCCATACTTAAATTCGGTATAACTTAATCCATGTCCGAACGGATATAACGGATCGCTTGTTATATCTTTATAAAATCCCTGATGTCCGCGTCCGCTCTTGCGGCGATTATAATAAATAGGAATTTGTCCTGTGGAATAAGGGAACGTCATAGCTAGTTTACCGGAAGGGTTGATACGTCCAGATAAAATACCTGCCATTGAACGCGCACCATTTATTCCCGGTTGCCATATCTCCAATATAGCATTACAAAGAGGTTCCATGCGATTTAACTCCAAGGGACGTCCATTAGAAAGCACCAATATAATAGGTTTACCAACCTCCTTTAGTTCTTTCACCAATTCTTCCTGAATCTGTGGCAAAGCAATCGTAGAACGGGAAGCATTCTCACCACTCCAGGTAAGCATCTCGCCCAAACAAACAATGACTACATCAGACCAACGAGCAACGTCCAATGCGCCAGCAAAACCTGAACGGTCATTACCCTGCGGTTTGCATCCCATTGCATAACGTAATTCGGCATCTCCTCCAAACTCGGCAGTCAGCCCATCATAGAGCATTTCCACATCCGTATCTTTTCCATGCCCGCACCAGGAACCCAATAAGTCCCAACCATTTTTTGCCATTGGACCTACTACGGCAATCCTTTTTTTGTTTGTAAGTGGTAATATCTGATTGTCATTTTTCAACAGCACCATTGATTCTGCTGCCAGTTGAGCGGCCACAGCCATACTTTGCGGACGGAAAAAACGATCCTTCTCATTAGTAACCGGAGTATAAGGACGTTCGAACAAACCCAGACGGAATTTTACACGCAATACTCGACGGACTGATTCGTCAACTTGTGCCATTGTTACCTTACCTTCCTCTACAAGCTCTTTCAGATGACGATCGTAGGCATGAGACATCATATCCATTTCAAGCCCCGCATTAAAAGCATACCGAGCAGCATCTTTCTTTGTAGCGGCTAATCCCTGATTCTTTAACTGTTCCACAGCCCCCCAGTCAGACACAATGAACCCGTCATGTTTCCAGCGTTTCTTTAATATCTCGGTCATGATATAAGGATTAGCTGACCCAGGTACTCCACTGATGTCATTGAAAGAACTCATCAAAGTGGCCGCACCAGCTTTCACTCCCATCTCATAGGGCAGTAGATAAGTATCCCAAAGAGTTTGAGCTGAAATTTCTGTATAAACATAATCTCGCCCAGCCTCCGAAGCACCATATCCTACATAGTGTTTCAGACAAGCAGCCATACGGTTCTCTGCTGACATATCATCTCCCTGATACCCACGCACCGAAGCAGCGGCAAACACTCCATTTGTATAAGGATCTTCACCATATCCTTCGGCTACACGTCCCCATCGAGGATCACGTGCCACGTCGATCATGGGAGAAAAAGTCCAATCAACCCCAGACATGCGGGCTTCTTGTGCAGATACCGCACATGCCTGTTCTACCAATCCCGGATTCCATGAACAGGCCTGCCCCAACGAAATAGGATATATGGTGCGAAATCCATGAATAGCATCGTAGCCAAAAATGATGGGAATGCCCAAACGAGATTCTTCCATCGCTTTTTTCTGCATACTATTACGCAACTCTGGATTTATATCAAAGTAAATCAAAGAACCAATCTCTGACGGTACTTTTTTCACTTCTTCGCCAACATTATTCACATTGTTATTTCGTCCCAATGTATATTGGTTTAGCTGCAAAACCTTTTCCTCCAATGTCATACGCGATATTAAATCATCAATACGTTTTTCAATTGGAGCTTTGGCATCCTTATACAAAGGAATACTCTTTTTATCTTTTGATGAAAGAGAATGTGTGACTCCCAATAGGCACAATCCCAAAATCAAAACTTTTTTTCTCATCAATGTTTTCGTCAGTTAATTATTATTTCTATTTTTCAGATGTATATCAAGCAATACGTAAGCAGATACTTATTCCAGCCATTCCATGCACTTATCATTTACCTAAGTACCAAACACTTACAATCAGTTCATTGGAGATATATGCTGCATTTTGGATCTATATCCCCAACAAGCTGGAGAGCTATGACTTGCCAATACATTCATTCCCAAAAATTTATGCATCTCGTAGCAATTGACTATGACTTACCGAGCGGTAACTTCAAATAATTTCAACCAGCCGGCAGATGTTACATTGTTCTTTACAGCAAGGTGAATTCCAATCTCATTCTGCTTTGCCGTGTCAACAATCCCAACAGCCCACATGTATTTACCTGCCTCCACGCCTTCAACCCGGGTTGTAAACGTATATGATTTAGCCGTACCTTTCACCCAATCACAAGCTTCCGGTTCTCCATCAACAAATACATACTTCGGTTTATCATTCTTGGTGTCCAATAAAGCAAAAGCCACTTTATATTTATTCTTCCACTGGGGAATATTCGTCGGACAATATCCCCAACCAAAATTATTCCAACGGTGCGCTATTTCAATCTGTTTACCATTAGAGATAGTTGTAGGCAAAGAAATTCTGTCCGGAAATAAACGGTAGCTTCCTTCTGTACAGAATTGTTTAACTAATTGGAAAGCTTCATTAAACCATGAATAAGTTTCTCCATTGCGAAAGTCTGAATTATAGCGTAAATCCATCATATTGACGCAGGCTGTTTTAGCCTCATCAAACTCACCCTGACGTACTTCTGCATAATTAGCATATCCATCTCCCTGAATCGAGTTTCCATGAGAATTTTTCACCCAGCCACCTTCCATTACTACAGGAACGAGATACTTCCACTTGGCTATAAAATTGCGTTCCCAAGTAGAATAATAAGTTTTCATACCAAACGCATCGTGACGTAATGAATATCCTTTAGCTACTGCTTTTCCTATTAATCTTTCAGTATCTTTATCATAGTTATTGCCGTCCCATTCCTTGCTTGTACCTATCCAACGATGATAATTTACAAACACAGGAACTTTATCAAATACTTGAGAATATAAATCTGTCACCCAATCGAAAACAGCCTCACGAGTCGGCAGCTCCGGTTTTCCCAACTCACGCACCTGATAGTACCATACACTATGATACTCTCCCCATTTTCCAAATCCTGAACCACTTACAAACTGTACTTTGTCGGGATCATTAAAATCCTTAGCCAAAGCCCTGATAAATTTCTCATAATATTTCTGGAAAATAGGATCATCCGGATAGGGAGACCATACTTTTACTGAACCTGTTTGTGTTTCATATCCTTTCGCACCAGCCTCTTTTACAAAATTCGGAGTAAAATTATAGTGCTTATCACGGCTATCCACCACAAAAGTAAAGGCCAATTTCATATTTCTTTGCTTAGCTCCCTCTATCAACATCTTCAGTCGCTTAGCCGAAGGGGTATCACAATCGGAATTCCATGCATATTTTCCTTCTTCAGGATTAAAATCAGCCCAGGCACCACGAAGGTATAAGGTATTTGCATAATCAGAGACCTTTACAGTGCCTTCCGATGACGGGAAATTATCATAATCCTGCCAGAATGTGGAAGATAAACCATCACCAATACCCGCATATAATACCCATCCGGAAAGAGGATTATGCAAAATGATATTTCGATTCTGCTTTACCGTGACAATGCTGTTCCCAGGAATAGAAGTATCTTCTACCAAACCATCATCACCATTATCACCTTCTTCTTCATCATTATCACTGCCGCAAGCGACTAATGATATAGCCATAGAAAAAATAAGCCCACAACTTATTTTTCTCAAACTGCACATATTTTGAAAATTAATCTTCATACCTATAGCTCTTATTTTTTATGCTTACTTTCGACAATTTTAACCAACCCGAATCCAATATATCCCCTTTGGCGGCAATATCCAGCCCTATGAGATCTTTATTACTCCGGTCAACCAGGCCCACAGCCCAAACATAAGTACCCGTTTCAACTTTGGACATATCCGGCTCAAATACATATTCAACGGGACTCCCTTTTATCCACTTGGATAAATCTGTATCCGTATCCACAAATGTATATCGCACCTCATTCGTTTCAGAATCGAGCAAAGCGAAAGCTACTTTATATTTTTGGTTCCATTGCGGAATATTAGTAGGACAGTATCCCCATCCCATATTGTTCCAGCAATGTTTAATAGTCGGAGTTGTTTTTTTAGAGACTTCTAACGGTAAAGAGATCTCACTGGGATAGAGCCTATACCCGCCTTCCCGAAGGAATCGGCGTACTAAACCAAAAGCATCTTTAAACCAGGACTCTGTATCGCCAAAACGGAAATCCATCATATTGACATGTGCCTCTTTGCTGTCATCAAACTCACCGCGTCTTACGTCCTCGTGTGAATCCTTGCGATATCCTCTAGGATCCTGCCAATAACTATGTGATTTGACAATCCAGCCACCTTCCATAATAATGGGGCAGATATTACGATATTTTTTTGCGAACCTACGCTCCCAACTGCCATAATAGGTTGTCATGCCAAATGCATCATGACGCAATGAATATCCTTTCTTGATTGCTTCTTCCAACATTTCTTCACTGTCAACAGCAAAATGTTCATCATCTACCCAATCTTTTCCCGCACCAATCCATCTATGGTAGTTAATTACTACTGGAACTTTATCAAAAGCTTGAGAATATATATCTGTCACCCAATCGAAAACTGCTTTCTTTGGAGTATCATCACCTGTTGAATAAATCATTGTATGATATTCTCCCCATTTCCCAAGTCCGAATCCATCTATAAATTCAACCTTCGAAGGATCGTTGAAATCTTTAGCCAGGGCCTTCACAAATTTAGTATAGTACTTCTGAAAAACTGAATCATCAGAATAAGGTGACCATTTACCTTTATTCATAAATCCTTTTGCACCGGCATCTTTTACAAATTGAGGAGTAAATTCTGTTCTCTTATCACGACTGTCAACTACAACACGAAATGCCAAACGCATATTCCGCTGATAAGCTCCTTCAATATATGCTCTTAAATTAGAATCAATTTTCCAACCATATACATCTTCCTGTGGATTAAAATCTGTCCAACTAGCGCGAATATAAAGCGTATGAGCATAATCTGTCACACTAACATTGTGTCCCAGTTCAGGAATATACATATGGTCATACTGCGCCCAAAAATCCGCAGCATCCACTCCCATACTTGCATAGAGCACCCATCCTGTAAGCGGGTTATGAAGAATACGCAAAGAATCAGGCTGAATCGTAACTATGTTATTCTCTGATAGTTCCTTATCAAATGAAACGGCTGAATTCTCGTCTCCGAAAACAGGAGATAAAAGGAACATAAACAGACAAAGAGACACAATTACTCTATAATAACTAATCTTTCTTACAACCATACTACTAATTGTTTTTTAAAGAGTGCTATATCATTGTTCTCTTTATTCATATAAAAATCACGAGATTGATATAGCACTCTTAATTTTATCCTGCTTGATTATCTCTTATCAAAGAATACTGTCAGTTCTTTAATATCTAATTCTATGTAATTAACTCCTACAGGTACACTAAAGAAAGCATAGCGGTTGTTAGCTTGGCCACCGACTACAGTCTGTTTTTGATTGTAGTCACTCTCTGCAATATCAAGGCAACCGTCGTAAGATCCTCTGATGGCATCTGCTGTTGAACCAAAGGTATAGCAACCTGCACTTTGCGGTCCGACTTTAAAGTTCAATCCACCCGGATGTGCATTTCCATCTTTGTCTTTAATGGAATTCTTTCTGGGTAACTCCGCTCCTTTGTATATAAACAAATAAGGATTTGCCAAACTAGGTGTCATAGAATGAGCCATAGTGAATCCTGTATCACCAGTGCCATCTTTAGCCCATCCATCGTATGGTCCCCAAATAAAGACTCTCTCAATAGTGGTAGTCACCGTATTATTGTTCCATATCCACGAAACAACCATGGGTTTAGGATCTGTTTCGGGGGAGTAAATCGTAACCTTTTTAGTATTTATATTAATCACAACACGATAGACACCCGCAGTCTTAATATTCCAATGATAAGCCAGTGCAGCTGCTTCCGGGCTCATTGTCGAGATATTCATTGCTGTGCCATCTGTAAAATCGCCTGATTCTTCCGGAGCAATAGCCATATCTTTCTGTCCGTTAAACAAGATTGGGAAATAAATAGTACCCGGTTGCAGTTCTGCATGGAACGCATATTGATTTTCATCTTCTATCGTGCGAGTCATCTCTACATCTGCGCTAACACAAGTTCCGGCAATATAGATTTTATCAGCTTCTATAAAATTACTAGCCAAACCTATAGTAACGGTACGTGTTTCAAAATCTACCACTACACGATACTGCCCATCTTCAGGAATCACCCAATATCCAGCATTATCTGTCCCCTTAATTTTAGCTTCCATTGCTCCATCAGTAATCTGTTGTTCTGCAGCAACTGGTGAAATGGCATTAATCTTATTTTCATCTTTCCAAACAATCGGGAAGTGAAGATTACCTGCCTTCAAGTCACAAATGGAAACATAACGCTTCGGCTGACTTTCCATTGGCAAGATTTCAATATCTTCACCATCAACAGCTGTGCCTGACATATAAAGATGGTCTGCTACAAAAGTCTTTTCAGAATACATCTTTACTTTTATAGTAACTGTAGAAACTTCCGGTTTTACAAACTTAGGCCCTTCTACAGAACCGATAATACGGGCTTGTAACTTTACTAAATCACCAGGCTGCTGCTTCCACTTTGACACCAATAAACTCTGCAATTCTTTATGAGTATAACTTTTAGAAAAATCATCATCAATATACTCCCTTATCATTGTGTTTGTTCCAAAACTGTTATTTTCCAGATCCATTTTATAAAGATAGGAAATATAATAGTCAGAGCCTATTGGGTCAGCTTCCGTCCAGTTTAACGTCAATGCAACCTCATCCGGGGTGTCTTCCTTGAGTTCTATTTCATAATCAGAAGGAGTCAGAACTAAACTTGTACGATTGTCGAGCGAATTAGTAGCATCGTCATCATCATTGCATGCTACTATGAAACACGAAGCAAGTGTCAGGAAGAAGAACCGTAAAAGGTTCTTCTTAAATATATATCCGTTTTTCATATCTATATTCAATATATTAATATTATAACTATTTATTGGTTTCCGACGGTCCAGTCAGGAGTTTGTACCAAATTCCAATTCTTATCAATATCGTCCTGTGGAATAGGCCACCAATAGCTTATAAACTTACGTGTCTGATATACTGTACGAGTATAATATTTATTTCTATAGTCCGCATCGGATACTTTAATATAAGCATTCATGCCATAAAAATCACCATCCAATACTTTCTCGGCTAATTTCCAGCGACGCAGATCATTAAAACGAAGTCCAGATTCACAATTCAATTCCACACGCCTTTCTTGACGAATTAACTCGCGCATTTCTACAGGATCTGATGGGGCTGTTATCTTGCCTTCTTCAGCTGAAACACTATATTCGGGAATACCCGCACGCTCACGAATCAAATTGACATATTTCAGAATCTCTTTTTGATTGGCAGTATAAGTGCCCTTCTCAATGCTATATTCATTCAACGCCTCAGCATAACTTAAATAGATCTCTGCTAAACGACATAATGCACCATGACGGTTTTTATAATCTCCACTACCTTCTTTGGGATTTGCAGATGGATCTACTCTCTTACGTACCAGATAGCCGCTCCATGGAGCGTCATGAGAAGGACCACCGTCTTTACCATCCATATAGAAATCTGTATTTCTCTTACCACCAATATGCCATTGTTCGTTATGCAGTACTGAAATATAAAAACGAGGCTCGCGGTCACAATACATTTTATAGGTATTGGCATCTACAACTACATTTTCATCTTTATTACGATCTCCTTCTGAAGACCCATACTGCCACTTTGTAGAATAGGTCTCTTTTTGCGTACTAAAGCCTGTCTCTGAATAATTAGCATCAGGGTTAACTTTAGGAGAACCATCCGAATTATAACCTATAATAGGTCTTTGACCGTTTCTCATGAAAAAAGCATCAACCAAAGATTGGGTTATTCCGATCGCTCCCACTCCATTAATACCCAAACCACGTGGAATACAGTTTTTATCATACCATCCACCGGAATCCATTGTGCGAACAAACAGTAATTCTCTGTTGGCTTCATTCCATCTCTTCATCACTGCATTCTGATAAGAAAGAAAAGGATCAATATCACCGTTATCCAAATATTCATAATGCAAATGATAGCCAGATGCTTCTGCCTCATCGATAACCAGTTTACAAGCATCTACTGCTCTTTTCCATCGTTCCGGATCATGTGCAGAATTAAAGATAGGGGTTCCATCAATGTTTTTTATATTCGCCAATGCAGGATTACCATTCACCAAGTCGCTAGCAGCAAATAATAACATACGAGCACGCATTGCCAAACATCCAACAGAAGTCACACGGCCATATTTCTTATCTTCAGTTTGAGTGGCAGGCAATTGTTTTGAAGCTTCCAGCATTTCTTGATCTGCCCAATCAATTACATTATAAAACGGCTCTTGTTTCAACATCAGATCATCAGCCGAAGTACTTTCACTAGCCTCGCGAATAATAGGAACTGAACCATAAGCTATAGCCATCATAGAATTATAATAAGCTATAAAGAAACGGCATTCAGCTTTCATAAAGTCTACTTCTTCAGCCGGTACAGCCTCCAATGGGTGAGCATGTTTTATAAACAAATAAGCAGAACGAATATATTTGGGATAAGTATTCCAATAAGCAATTACCCCGGGATTGTCTGCTGTCCAGTTACCTTTTTGATATTGAATGGCTTTAAATCCTTGCGCTTCCCAACCAACTGAAGGAATCAGTTCATCAGCTATGGCATCGGGACCATCATAAGTATAATATTCGGGCAGGCCGCGATAAACATATGCCAGCCAACGTTCCATATTCTTTTTATTCTCAAATACTGATTCTAAATCCAACTGGTCATCCGGTTGCTTATCCAGATAATCAGAACAAGAAGAAAAAGTAAATGTCGTAATAATACTTAGTACTATAAATTTTAATATGCTATTTTTCATATGCGCTATTATTAGAATTTAATTTCAAAACCTGCAGATAACGATTTCATAATTGGGTACGCAGCCCCTGTAGTATTTTCGACTTCCGGATCCCACAAATCAAATTTTGAGAATGTTAAAAGATTTGTTCCTCTCACGAAAAGACGAATGCCTGATATAACTGTAGTATTTCTCCACAAATTCTTTGGTAAGGAATAACCAAGTTCAATGTTTTTTAAACGTAAAAAACTCATATTCCGCAGCCACCATGTAGAGGATTGGTTATTATTACTATTTATACCGTCATCCAATCGCGGATAAAATACGTTCTGACTTGGGTTGTCTACAGTCCAACGATCATTTGCATTAGTAAACATATTGCCTGTCACTCCTCTATTGGCACCCGGAATAATGCTTGATCCTAAAATATTCCAACTACGACCTATTCCTTGAAAGAGAGCTCCAAAATCTAGATCCTTATATTTCATATTCAGTCCAAAGCCATATACTATCTCCGGATCTTTTGTTCCTCCGATTGGCGATTTATCAAATACGTCCACTTTACCATCACCATTGACATCCCTGTATCTGATATCTCCCGGGCGGAGTTTGCTTACAAAACTTTGAGTCGGAATTCCTTCTTTCAGTTTACCTGTACTTACGTCTTCAAAATCGTCTTCTGTAAACAAACCTTCTGCTATATAGCCAGTTAATTGCCCTACCGGATGTCCTGTTTCAGCACGGTTAGTACCAACTACTGCACTAGGTTCATCCTTTTCTGTTATTTCATTATGAGCATAGGTAAATGTTCCCATTAAGCTGACAAATAAGTCTTTGCCAAACTGTTTATTAACATTTAAGGAAACTTCTACACCCTGATTAGTCACTTTTCCAAAATTCTTCCAAGGCTGCTTCATAAATCCAGCCGTCATCGGAACAGACTCACGTGGCATAAATATATCTTTACGGCGTTCGTCGAAATAATCTAATTGCAAATCAATCATACCATTCAGGAAACCTAGCTCAACCCCCAAATTCATCTTATTAACAATCTCCCACGTCAAATCTTGTACAGCAAACTCACCTTCCGCCATACCAGTTAAACCATAACTACTATCCAATCCCCATTTATACATGTTTAATGTATCATAGTCATCGGTAATTGTAGAAAGGTACGCAAAACGGCGTCCACCTAAATTAGCATTACCTACCTGACCATAAGACGCACGCAATTTCAATTTAGATATGACCTTACGCAATGGTTGCATAAATGCCTCTTCCGATACAATCCAACCAATGGCTCCTGAAGGGAAAAAACCATAACGTTTACCTTTGGCAAAATTTTCAGAGCCATTATAGCCAAAATTAAATTCACCTACATATTTACCCGAATAGGTATAAGATGCACGTCCTGCCAATCCCTGATTACGGTAAGGCAACTTGCTTCCATCATCATAATTACGACGATTAAACAATAACATTGCAGCAACGGAATGTTTCTCTGCGAATGTACGGTCATAAGACAAAGTTGCTTCCATATATACGCTCTTATTTCCATAGTCACCGCTTTTTGAGTAATCCAGGAAATTAGTACCATTGGATTTTGATGCTATAATCAAATTACCTTCATCATCACGTCCTGTAGCAGGTACATAATAATCCGGTGTCTTTCCACGAGAAACAGTACCTGAAGAAAACCTGTCAAATGAGAATGTACCTTTTACTTTCAATCCCGGAAGTAAGAATTTCAAATCTTGTTCTACAGAAAACAGTGTTTCAATCTTACTGTCACTTCTTCTTTTATATCCACTTTGAGTAGCCCATGCCCAAACGTTTGGCTCCTCTGTTGTCGGTATCTGTCCACTGGAATACTGTGCAGGGAAAGCATGAGGTACAGCAACGAACGCTTTCTGGAAAATTTGAGATATATCTTTCGTTGTAGAATTTCTATCTTGCAAATATCCACCAATATTAAAACGTAATTGCGTAGTAGGACTTAATTTCAAATCCACATTAGAACGAACGTTATAACGTTGCAATTTAATAGTAGGATCCCAATCATAGCTTTTATCACGTTTCAAAATACCACGTTCATTATACGCAGCAGCAACAAAAGAATAACGTAATGTCTCTGTACCACCAGAAATATCTACTGTTACACGCTGATTCGAAGCATAATCATTTGCGATTGCATCCATCCAATTCACGTCCGGATATAAATCAGGGTCATAGCCTGCACGAGTTTTTGCAATACGATCTGTATATTTAGGCTGTTGTCCTGTATCCATCAAGATATCATCCAAAACCTGCATATAATCTGCCGCACCCAAATACTCGGGAAGTTTAACTGGCTGTGTAGCTGCAAATTCAGCCTTTACAGTCACACGAGGTTTACCAACTTGTCCGCGTTTTGTATTAATTAAAATAACACCATTAGCTCCCCGCACTCCATAAACAGCACTTGCAGCAGCATCTTTCAACACAGAAAAAGATTCTATCTCTTCAGGATCAATATTATTCAAATCGCGTTCTATACCATCAATCAAAACCAATGGGTTTTGTCCGGCATCCTGGAATGTACTAATACCACGAATCCAGAAAGAAGAATTATCATATCCCGGTTCACCAGAACGTTGCACAGCTAATACACCGGCAACTGTACCAGCCAGATTATTACTTATTGAACGAGTAGTAGAAACCTTTAACTTAGCAGGTTCAATCGTTGTGATAGAACCAACAACAGACTCTTTCTTTTGTGCGCCATAGGCAACCACTACAACCTCATCTAATTGACCAACATCTTCTACCATTTGTACATTAACAACCTTCCGGTTATTAACTATCTCTTCTTTAGGAACAAAACCAATATAACGGAAAGAAAGCACAGATTTTCTTTCAGGAACAATAATACTATAATTACCATTCATGTCTGTCAATGCATGCACTGTGGAATCATTTTTCAAAATGATTGTTACACCAATCAAAGGCTCACCTTTTTCATCTGAAACGTTACCTGTTACCTTAATACCCTTTTGTTGTGTAGTTTGCTGTACCTTAGGAGCTTCTGGCACCGAAATAGTAATTTGTCTTCCCGACATCTTATAATTCAGTCCTGTCTCTGAGAACAACTCTTTTAATACAGCGTCTATTTTCTTATTGGAAACTGAAATGGAGACTTTGTTATTCAGATTTTTCTGAACATTAGCAGAGTAAATAAAAATATACTTACTATGTTTTTCGATATAATCTAAAATATCTTTAACTGTAACATTCTCATACTGTACTGAGAATAAATCTTCTTCGGAATTCCAACTAATAGAATTAGTACCGAATGAAGAGAATGGAATCATAAAAAAGACGTTTATAATGCAAAAAAGCTTAAGTCTTTTTTTTAAGTGTAAAAAAATAGTTTTCTTTACCATAAAAATTTCTTTTTAGGTTAACAATTTTGGATTTATTGATTTAACTAGGGAGTTACTATCGGGTAAATACGGCAATATTTATCCGATTTTTTTTGTCATAATGGCAGTCTGTTCTTCATAGGCAAACATATTAAAAGATTAATTAAAAAAATTATTTATTTAAATATATACTAGTATCACTCTTTTCGATCGTGAATGGCAGGGTTTGCTGAATACATTCAATCACCTCGTCTATATCATCTTTCAAATCTAATTTCCCATACACTTTTTCTTTACCAATAATTGGATCACATTGAATAGATATACCATAGTAGATGCTTAGTCTTTGAATGATCTGCGACAAATCATTACCATTCAATAACATAATCCCCTCTACCCAACTAATATACTCTGCTACATCAACTTGCTTTTGATAAGCAATTGTACCATTTGCTATATTCAACAGATCATTAGGATTCAAACGTGCTTTCTTTTCATTCTTATCAGTAACTTCTACCGCACCTTCCACCAATACAATATTAGTTGTTCCTCCTTTATAATTCGAGATATTGAACTTCGTTCCTAACACTTGCAGTTTAAAATCATCAGACTCCACTATAAAAGGATGTTTCTTATCATGCGCAACTTCCAGGAAAACTTCTCCTTGGGCATAGATTTTACGAATGTCTCCTTTAAAACAACGAGGATAAATCACTTTTGACTGGGAGTTAACGACCAGCCGAGTCCCATCAGACAATTCTACTCTAGCCCTTTTCCCCGCAGGGACAAGCAACTGATTATATTCTTGTTCCTCTTTGGTTTTCTCTTCTTTCTCTTTTATCACTTGTGAATTGACAGCAACTTTCCCCTCTTTCGAATACTTAATGAAAACATCTTCATCCAAATTAAGCTGTTCCTTGGAAGTAATAAGAGTCACTTCCTCAACAGATTGGCTATCCATTTCTTCAGCAATAGCCTGGAAGTCTAAATTAACACTTCCATTATGATTAAAAAAATAAATAGTTGAAATGCAAATCAAAAAGGAAGCAGCAATAGAAGCTGAAGCAACTAAGAAATATTTCTTTCTGCGCTTCATAGCATCTTTTCGCATCTTTCGTTGAGTCTTCTCTATGATAGAAGATGAATCAATCTTTTCCTGCACACAATTTTCCCAAAAGAATTTCAACTTCTCAGCATCAGGCATAGAAGTAAAATCATCCTCAATATTTTCTTGAGAATTCAATTTACTAAATAAATCTGCGAGACGATGGTATTCTTTCAAGCTCATAATCCTATTTTAATGTTGTTCTATAGATAAAGACGCAACTAAAAAAAAAATCTCCCAGTCAAAAATGATTTTTTTTCATTTTTCGGGTAAAAAGAATAAAAGTGGAGTTAGCTATGTGAAAAAATAAGGCATTAATAAGCAGGAGAGTAAAAAACTTAGCTCTTGCGAGATTTCATATTCAATCTTTTAGCAATTTCATCTAACGCAAAAGCAATATGGTTATTGATAGTCTTCACTGATATGTTCAACATATCTGCAATATCTTTATAAGGAAGCCCGTCTATTTTTGCTAAGAAAAAGACATGTTTACACTTGGGAGGAAGTTGTTGAATGGCGTCATTAATTTTAGCCATTTCTTCCTTACTAATCATCTCCTCGGCTGGAGATTGAACCGGCTCAAAAATAAAATCTTCGATATCATCAAATGACAATTCATACTTTCCAGTTTCCTTCCGCAAAAAAGAAATCGCTTTTCGATAGGTGATTGTCTGGATCCAAGCATTCATATTGCCAATTTCAGCCAGACTTTTTCTATTTTTCCAAACTTCAAAAAAAACATCACTCACAATCTCTTCAGCTGACTCCTTCTGGCCAAGTAGCGCAAATGTATAGTGATATAAACGCGAAGAATAATGCTCCATAAAACGATTGAAAGCAATTTCATCGCCGTCTACTATTCTACATATTTCATTATTCTCAAGTTTCACAGAAGTATTTATAGATTATTTCCAATTAACAAAATTGAGCCAAATATAGCAGTATCGTATCAATTACGAAAATAAAACACCATAAAAAGGAATTAAAAGTTATCAATTATAGAAAAATGGCTATAATAAAAACATTACCATTTAGCTATAAAAGTCTCTTACTTAGATAACGTACAGGATACCATACGGAGAGAAAACCAACGGCTAAAACTGTGATAAAGATTAATACGACATCCCAAGCGTGAACGCTGACAGGATAGGCGTCTACAACAAAAGTACCACCACCGCCTCCCAATGAAATTATACCAAATCTCTGTTGGATAAAACATAGGATTAAGCCCAGGGCAATACCGGAGATAGCGCCAAAAAGAGAAATGAGACGTCCTTCAAAGAGGAATATTCGGGAGATGAGTTTATCACTAGCTCCAAGACTCCGCAAAGTTACTACATCATCCTTCTTATCCAAGATCAACATAGAAAGGGAGCCTATCACATTAAAACAGGCTATCATTAAAATAAAAGTGAGGAACAAATAAGAGATTAGCTTCTCTATCTCCATAATACGGAAAACATCTGCCTGCTGCTGATAACGATTCTGAACAACAAAATCATCACCTAGTATGTTTTCTATTTTAGATTGTACCGATGAAGTATTTACATTAGGTTTCAATTTCAATTCCATCGCAGAGACTTCTGTTGTATAATCCAGAAGCTCACGGAGGAAATCGAGAGAAGTCAAAAGATATTTCCCGTCATATTCTTGCTGATTCACAACAAATACGACACCCGGAGAATACAGGTAATCACGATTAAAAGAAGCACCGGGATTTGCCATGTTCACTTTGGCATTTCGCTTGGGTAGATAGACCTGAAGAGGATCAACAAATTCCAAACCTGTACCCAAAGTCGCAACCAGTTCCACTCCCATGACCCCGTAGTTCACAATAGAGTCATGAAGAAGAAATTCACCTGCACCATAGAGTATACTGTCTATAGCAGTCAGTTCTTCAAAGTTATCCTCCACACCTTTTAATACAACCATAGCTTGGCGATCCTTGTATTGCACCATTGCATTTTCTTCGAGTGTTTCTGTAAACACCTCTACTTCAGGAAGTGCACAAACAGCGCGAATCCGCTTATCTTGCGCATCAAAGACTTTTCCTTCACGGACCGTAATTTTCAACTGCGGGTCAAAAGCCGTAAAAAAGCTAGCGACCATATCCTGAAAACCATTAAAAACGGAAAGGGTGCAAACCAAAGCAAGCGTAGCAAGAGCTACCCCACATACGGAAATACCGGATATGATATTAATAGCGTTATGCTTTTTTTTTGAGAAAAGATAACGCCTGGCTATATAAAAAGGAAAGTTCACCTCTGCAATGAATTATTTCACTTCAGCAATGAATCTATTTTCTCAATATAATCCAATGAATCATCCACAAAGAATTTCAGCTCGGGAATGATGCGCAACTGGTGACGCACACGAGTTCCAAGTTCATAGCGAATGGATTTCATATTGTTATTGATATTCTTCACCATCTCTTCTGCTTTCTCCGAAGGAAAAACACTGAGGTAAACACGGGCAATACTCATATCAGGACTGATACGAACTGCACTAACAGAGACCAGTGTGCCCGGCATGGACTTTGTTTGAAGCAGGAATATCTCACTTAGTTCTTTCTGCAACAGGCGAGATATCTTATTCTGTCTGGTTGTTTCCATAAATCTACTCTTTTATCTTACTTTTTTCTTATAATCGTTAACCCGTCACGTAAAGGCAATATCACTTTTTCCACTCGCACATCTTCCGCCACCAAATCATTGAAGGCTTTAATACCAATCGTCTGTGCATCCGTGTTGCGAGGCTGTTCGAGAACATGACCGTCCCACAAAGTATTATCAGCAATGATATATCCGCCTGCAGATAGATGCGCCAACGTCATCTCGTAATATTCAATGTACTTACGCTTATCACCATCAATAAAAGCCATATCAAAGGTAACACCTAAACGCGGAACAAGTTCTAAAGCATCACCTATATAAAAACGAATTTTATCGGCAAACGGTGATTTCTCCAGCCATGGACGGGTAAAGTCCTCTTGCTCATCATTGATCTCAAACGTATGCAACAGTCCACCTTCCGGCAGACCTTCCGCCAAACAAAGGGCGGAGTAACCGCTATACGTTCCGATTTCCAATATCTGACGAGGCTGAATCATTTCTACAAACATCTTCAGCATCCGTCCCTGCAAATGCCCGGAAGCCATACGAGGACGAAGGAGCTTTACATGCGTATCCCGATAGAGCGATTTCAAGTAATCGCTCTCGGGATCAATATGCTGCAAAATATATTCGTCTATCGATTCGGTTTCCTGCATAAAACTTACCTCTTTAAAAATTAAAGATAACGGTTGTTGTTAGGTAATACAGTCTCCTCTGCATGCTTCAAAGCATCTTCCACTACATTGATTTCGAGGAATGAGGTCTTTGTCCCTGCCTTACCACTACTTAAATAACCGACCATATCGGAAGGCTGCAAACGGCCTTCTTTCAACAGACGGCGCAATGCCGCAAAGTAATATTGCTGTCCGTTAGCCAATTCCGGCATATAGATAGCTTCCACACCATAAGACAAAGCCAAATGACGCATTGTCTTTTCTTTATAGCAGATAGCCAGCACTGGATACTTTCCACGGAAAGCAGCCAGATTACGAGCAGTGCGTCCGCTATAACTATCAGTGATAATAGCACGTATTTTTAGCTTAGAAGTAGCTTTTACTGCTTGTTTAGCAAGGAACGCCGTAACATCATTACTATTCTCATCTAACGGAATACGGATATCATTTTCTTCCAGTTTATCTTTTTCTGCCTGAGCCGCAATTTTAGTCATCGTTTTCACCGCTTCTACCGGATACTTACCATAAGCGGTTTCTCCGCTCAACATCAAAGCATCTGTACGATAGTAGATTGCATTGGCAATATCAGTCACTTCCGCACGAGTCGGACGAGGATTATTTATCATTGTATGGAGCATTTGAGTAGCAACGATTACCGGCTTCTTTGCCAGAATACACTTGCGAATCAATACACGCTGGATTCCCGGAATACGTTCTTGAGGTACTTCGATACCCAAGTCACCACGGGCAACCATTACGCCATCTGCCACTTCCAGGATTTCATCGATATTATCCACCCCTTCCTGATTCTCAATCTTAGCAATAATCTTAATATCACTATTATGTGCATCCAGAATTTCACGTATGTCAAGTACATCCTGACGGTTGCGTACGAAAGAGTGAGCGATAAAATCAATATCCTTTTCGATAGCATAAAGAATATTGTTACGGTCTTTTTCCGTTAATGAAGGAAGATTGATGCGAACACCCGGGACATTTACGCTTTTACGGCTTCCCAAAGTAGCATCGTTCTTAACTTCACACAGCAAATAACCATCCGTCTTATCGATAACTTCCAGTTCCAGATCGCCATCATCAATCAGAATCGTACCGCCGATATTCAGGTCAGACACAAAGTTCGGATATGAAACAGCAATACACTCACGAGTTGTTTCCAAATCCGGATTACCTACAATCTTTACTTTCTCTCCTATTTTATATGGAATCGGCTCTGCATTAGCCGTCGTACGAACTTCCGGACCTTTTGTATCCATCAAAATCGCAATACGGTTGGACACAGCACGTACATTTGCAATCAAAGCTTCAAAACCTTCACGGCTAGCATGCGCTGTATTCATACGCACTACATTCATCCCAGCTTCAAACAACTGTTTTATAAAATCCACATCACAACGTCTATCCGAGATGGAAGCCACAATCTTAGTCTGTTTCAATAACATAGTCTTTCTACCTATTATATATTATTACCTTATTTATTATCTATCCAATAAAGCCTCCAAAGCCAAACGGTACGAATTTAGTCCAAAGCCACAAATCACTCCTTTACAAGCACAAGCAATCATCGATACGTGCCGGAAAGACTCGCGACTATGCACATTGGAAATATGCACCTCAATCACCGGAGATGTCACAGAACGAATAGCATCCTGCAAAGCTATGGAAGTATGTGTATACGCACCTGCATTCAAGATTATACCATCCACATCAAATCCCACCTGCTGTATGCAGTCTATCATTTCTCCCTCGATGTTCGATTGAAAATAGTCGATCTCCACGTCAACGTATCTTTTGCGAAGATCAGCCAAGTAATCTTCAAATGTAACGCTTCCGTAAATGGAAGGTTCACGCTTACCCAACAGATTAATATTCGGGCCATTAATAATTTGTATCTTCATCGCGCAATCCTGTTTTTTTATACCTTTGTATCTGAAAGAATGTGCAAAGGTAGAAAAAAGAAATGGAAATCAACGAAAAAAAGCATAAGAAGGAACAACAAGAGCTGATAATCAGGAAGTATCAGCAGTATCTCAAACTGGAAAAGTCCTTATCTCTTAATACGCTGGATGCCTATCTGACGGATCTGGACAAACTGATGAGCTTTCTGAAATTGGAAGGGATTTACGTATTGGACGTATGCCTGTCCGATCTTCAACATTTTGCGGCCGGATTACATGACATCGGCATTCATCCCCGTTCACAAGCCCGCATTTTATCAGGAATCAAATCATTCTTCCGTTTTCTCATCCTCGAAAACTATCTGGAAGCAGACCCCAGTGAACTATTAGAAGGCCCTAAAATAGGTTTCAAACTTCCTGAAGTACTGACTGTGGAGGAAATTGACCGGATTATCTCCGCCGTCGACCGCAGCAAAGCTGAAGGACAGCGAAACAGAGCTATTTTAGAAACACTATACAGCTGCGGACTTCGGGTATCAGAACTTATCACCCTTAAACTATCCGACCTCTATTTTGATGAAGGCTTTATCAAAGTAGAAGGAAAAGGAAGCAAACAACGACTCGTACCGATCTCCCCCCGGGCTATTAATGAAATAAAGCTTTACATCACAGACCGTAACCAGATTGAAGTGAAAAAAGGGCATGAGGATTTCGTTTTCGTCAGTCAGCGGAGAGGCAAAGGACTTTCCCGGATTATGATCTTTCATATGATAAAAGAATTAGCACAAAAAGCGGGTATTACCAAAAACATCAGTCCGCACACTTTCCGGCACTCCTTTGCCACTCATTTACTGGAAGGTGGAGCCAATTTGAGAGCCATTCAATGTATGCTCGGACATGAATCCATTGCGACAACGGAAATCTATACCCACATCGACCGCAATATGCTTCGTAGTGAGATTATCGAGCATCACCCACGAAATATCAAGTATAGGAAAGAAAAAGAGGAGTTATTTCATTAAATTATGATAAAATCGCCCCCTTATCTATATAATTATATTAAGAATTAATATCTTTGCGTTACTTTTTCTGTGTGAGCAGAAGGAGGTTGGCAAATAGACGATATTTCAATTACAAACATTTAATTTATACCTAAAATGACTAAGAAGTTGTACTTGCCTTTACTCATGGCAATGGTTGTTGCATTATTCTCTTCTTGCAGCAAAAAAATGGGTGAATTGTCAGCTGATTACTTCACTGTTACTCCGCAAGTGCTGGAGGCAGTAGGTGGTAAAGTTCCTGCGACCATCAATGGTAAATTTCCTGAAAAGTATTTCAACAAAAAAGCGGTTGTAGAAGTTACTCCGGTTTTGAAATGGAATGGCGGCGAAGCTAAAGGCCAACCAGCTACTTTCCAAGGTGAAAAAGTGGAAGGTAACGACCAGACTATCTCTTACAAGATGGGCGGTAGCTACACGATGAAAACTTCTTTTGACTATGTTCCTGAAATGGCTAAGTCAGAATTGTATCTGGAATTCAAAGCTACTATCGGAAAGAAAGTGGTGACTATTCCTGCTGTGAAAATAGCTGATGGTGTAATCTCTACTTCTGAATTAGTAAACAATACATTAGGTAACGCTAACCCAGCATTGGGCGAAGACGCGTTCCAACGTATCATCAAAGAAAAACACGATGCCAACATCATGTTCTTGATCCAACAAGCTAACATTCGTTCCAGCGAATTGAAGACTGCTAAAGAATTCAACAAAGAAGTAGCTAACGTTAACGAAGCTGCTAACAAGAAGATCAGCAACATCGAAGTTTCTGCATACGCTTCTCCTGATGGTGGTGTAAGCTTGAATACTACTCTTGCTGAAAACCGTGAAGGCAACACAACTAAGATGTTGAGCAAAGACCTGAAGAAAGCAAAAATCGATGCTCCGATCGATGCTAAATATACTGCACAAGACTGGGAAGGTTTCCAAGAACTGGTTTCTAAATCTAACATCCAAGACAAAGAGTTGATTCTCCGCGTTATTGCAATGTACCAAGATCCTGCTCAAAGAGAAAGCGAAATCAAGAACATCTCTGCTGTATACAAAGAATTGGCTAACACAATTCTTCCTCAATTGCGTCGTTCTCGTTTGACTTTGAACTATGAAATCATCGGTAAGTCTGACGAAGAAATCGCTAAGTTGGCTTCTTCTAATCCTTCTGAACTGAACGTAGAAGAATTGCTGTATGCTGCTACACTGACTAGCGATCCTGCTAAGCAAGAAGTTATCTACACTCAAGCTACCAAACAGTTCCCGAACGATTACCGTGGTTACAACAACTTAGGTAAATTAGCTTACCAAGCCGGTAACATTGACAAAGCAGAATCTTACTTCAAGAAAGCTGCCAGCGTTAATGCTACTCCTGAAGTTAACATGAACTTAGGCTTGATCTCTTTGATGAAGGGTGACAAAGCTGCTGCAGAAGCATACTTCGGTAAAGCTGCCGGCACAAAAGAACTTGGCGAATCTATGGGTAACCTGTACATCGCTCAAGGTCAATATGAAAGAGCAGTAAACTCATTCGGTGACTCTAAGACTAACAGTGCTGCTTTGGCTCAAATCCTTGCTAAGGACTACAACAAAGCTAAAAACACGTTGGCTAACGTAGAAAGACCTGATGCTTACACTGACTACCTGATGGCAGTTTTAGGTGCTAGAACTAATAATTCTTCTATGGTAACAAGCAGCTTGAAGAGCGCAGTTGCTAAAGATTCTTCATTAGCTAAGAAAGCAGCTACTGACTTGGAATTTGCTAAATTCTTCACAAATGCAGATTTCATGAACATCATTAAATAAGAGAATTACCACTCTATTTTAAATATTAAGAATTGCCTGTCATTATAAATGACGGGCAATTCTTTTTTTTTATCTGTAAAAACCGTACTTTCGCAGAAAAGAAATCAAAGCAATGAAAAAGAGTAGCATTTTAATCCTCATAATCATTTGTCTATGCAGTTGTGGTAAATCTTCAAAGAAGGTTAGCATAACCGGGGAAATCAAAGGCCTGGGCACAGATACGCTTTATCTGTATGGAATGGACGAATCATTCGACCGGATAGATACCATTTTCGCGAAGAACGATAAATTCTCTTATACAGCTTCAATAGACACCATTACTTCTGCCTTTTTACTTATTGACAATCAGACAGAATATCCAATCTTCCTTGACAAAGGAAATCAGATCAAAATAAAAGGAGATATCAATCACCCGGAATATCTGGATATCAATGGTAATATATATAATGAAGAGTTTACAAACTTTCAGAAAGAACTAAATAGCCTGCCTACCCCATCCGAGAAAGATTTAGAGCAAAAAGCAGAAGAATTCATCATGAAGCATCATTCCTCTTTTGTCAGCCTCTACTTGTTGGATAAATACTTTGTTCAGAAAGATTCGCCCGATTTCAACAAAATAAAGAAGCTAATTGAAGTCATGACAGGAATATTGCAAGACAAGCTGTATATTGAACAGCTCAACGAAGCCATCTCACTGTCAGAGAAAACAGAAACAGGCAAATATGCTCCCTTCTTCAGTCTATCTAACATAAAAGGAGAGAAAATTACCCGGTCATCAGAAGATTTCAAGAAAAAGAACTTGTTAATCAACTTTTGGGCTTCATGGGGAGATAGTATTTCCAATCACCAAAGCAATACCGAGTTAAAAGAGATCTATCAGAAATATAAGAAGAACAAACATATAGCCATGCTCGGTATCTCCCTTGATATGGATAAACAAGAATGGCAGGATGCTATAAAACGTGATACGCTCAATTGGGAGCAAGTCTGTGATTTTGGCGGACTAAATTCCGAAGTAGCCAAACAATACGCCATCAAGCAAGTTCCCAGCAACATTCTTCTGTCGGCAGACGGTAAGATTCTCGCGAAAAACCTCAAAGGAGAACAATTGAAGAAGAAAATTGAGGAAGTAGTCACTGCTGCTGAAGAAAAGGAAAAACAAGACAATAAGAAGAAAAAATAATCAATAATCAAACGTGTTAATTAAAGTATTCGGAGCGGCTGTTCAAGGGATTGATGCAACACTCATCACAATCGAAGTTAACAGCTCGCGCGGCTGTATGTTCTATCTCGTCGGCCTTCCGGATTCTGCGGTCAAAGAAAGCCATCAACGTATTATCTCCGCACTGCTGGTGAATGGTTATAAAATGCCCACTAGCAATATAGTAGTCAATATGGCACCAGCCGACATCCGTAAAGAGGGTTCAGCTTATGACTTGCCTCTTGCCATCGGATTATTAGGAGCTAGCGAAACAATCTCTTCCGAGAAGTTTTCCCACTATTTGCTAATGGGCGAACTAAGTCTGGACGGAAGCATCCAACCTATCAAAGGTGCGCTTCCCATTGCTATCAAAGCTCGCGAGGATGGTTTCGAAGGACTAATCATTCCCCAACAAAACGCACGGGAAGCTGCTGTTGTCAATCAATTAAAAGTATATGGAGTCAGTAATATCAAGGAGGTCGTCGAGTTCTTCAATAATGAACGCGAATTAGAGCCGACTGTTGTCAATACACGGGAAGAATTCTATCAACAGCAAACCAACTGTGACCTGGATTTTGCAGACGTAAAAGGACAAGAGAATGTAAAAAGGGCACTAGAAGTTGCAGCAGCCGGAGGACATAATTTAATAATGGTAGGTGCTCCGGGCAGCGGTAAATCAATGATGGCCAAACGCCTGCCTTCCATTCTTCCTCCTCTTTCACTGGGTGAAAGTTTAGAAACCACCAAGATACATTCAGTTGCCGGACAACTGAAACGCGGGTCCTCATTGATTTCCCAACGTCCATTCCGCGACCCACACCACACAATTTCCCAAGTGGCAATGGTTGGTGGAGGTAGTTTTCCACAACCCGGAGAAATCAGTCTGGCACATAATGGAGTACTTTTTTTAGATGAGTTACCGGAATTCAACCGAGGAGTGCTAGAAGTATTGCGTCAACCATTGGAAGACCGCCAGATCACTATTTCCCGCATCAAAAGTACTATCAGCTATCCGGCCAATCTGATGCTGATTGCATCCATGAACCCATGCCCCTGTGGATATTACAACCATCCGACAAAAGCATGCGTATGCAGCCCCGGACAGGTTCAAAAGTACTTGAATAAGATATCCGGTCCATTATTAGATCGCATCGACATTCAGATAGAGATTGTACCTGTACCCTTTGATAAGATTTCCGATCAAAGACAGGGAGAATCGAGCAATATCATCAGACAGCGAGTGATAAAAGCCCGTCAAATGCAGGAAAGACGCTACACCGAATATACCGGAATTTATTGCAATGCACAAATGAACAGCAAACTGCTTGCAATGTACGCTCAACCGGATGCCAAAGGACTTGCATTGCTAAAAAATGCTATGGAACGACTCAACTTGTCCGCCCGAGCCTACGACCGGATTTTAAAAGTGGCCCGTACAATCGCTGATTTGGAAGGAGTAGAACAAATACTTCCTAGTCATTTGGCAGAAGCCATCAGCTATCGGAATCTCGACAGAGAGAACTGGGCAGGATAACAACAATGAATATAAACAGAATAAAATTATTTCATCATCAACGCTATCTTGTTTCATATATTTGTTTTACATTTGTGACAAACAAATATGCAATAAATATGAAAACGTCGATAACAAGTCTTTTAATGATATTTTGTTTGAGCATACTGACTTATGCGCAAACTCCCCAAGACAGAGCCACAGAATTGAAAAACCAAGCGCAAAGTAGCCTCAATCAAAAAGATTACATCAAAGCGCGCTACTTATTCAAAAAAGCATACGAAGCATTTGCTGCTCGCGAAAACTATCCACAGGCAATAGAATGTGGCGTTCAGGCCAATGCTTTATATGTCAGAGAAAACTTTTACAAAGAAGGTTTCGAACTTTGTCGTGACATGGAGCAGCTTCTATGGACGGGAGAACAGAATAAAAAGAAAGTCTTTTATGACCTGCGTTTCCTTATAAACAAGGAACGATTGCAGATGTACACTGCACTGAAAAATCCCGCACAAGCAAAGACTCAGTTGGACAAACTGGAAGAAATGGCTAATCTTGCAAAGAATGACTCCCTAACGGAGGTACTGTTGTATACAAAAGCCAATTATTACTATACTTTCAACCAAAGTACACAAGGCGATGCCTGTTTCCGCAAACTTGTCAACCAATATAAGGAAAAGAAGGACTACGCCAAAGTGAGCGATTGCTACAAGAATCTTATCAATATTGCACGAAAAGGCAATAATGCTCCACTGATGGAACGCACTTACGAAAGTTTCATTGTCTGGACAGACTCGGTAAAAGCATTAACCGCACAAGACGAACTAAATGTACTGAAGAGAAAATATGACGAAAGCCAACTGACCATACAGGAAAAGGACGACTCACTATCTGCCAAGCAATATATAATCATAGGTCTCTGTGTGCTGGCAGTCATATTGGTAGCCGGCCTGGTAATATTGGCTGTGATATTGCTACGATTCATCGCCAACAATCGTAAATTAAAGAAAAGTGTGAAAATTGCCAATGAACACAATGAACTAAAAACCAAATTCATACAGAATATATCTTCGCAAATGGAGCCTACCCTGAATACGCTGGCTACTTCAGCCGAAGAACTGTCACAAAAGGCTCCTCAAGAAGCGGCCCAAATGCAGGGACAAGTCGCAGCTTTGAAGAAATTCAGTGATGACATTCAAGAACTGTCATCTTTGGAAAACTCATTAACCGAGTTTTATGAACTAAGTGAAATCAACGTGGGAACTTTCTGTGAGAATGTGATGGATAAAGTTAAAGAATACATAAAACAGGATGTCACATCTTCAGTCAATGCACCAAAACTTCAGGTAAAGACAAACAAGGAACAATTGGAACGCATTCTTCTCTATTTACTGAAAAATGCCGCTTTCTACACCGACCAGGGTCGTATCAGTCTCGAATTCAAGAAACGGGGAGCGCACACGCACCAATTCATCGTTACGGATACAGGAACTGGAATTCCGGCAGAGCAACAGGAAAATCTCTTCAAACCTTTCACAGAAGTGAAAGACCTGACCACAGGAGATGGACTAGGATTACCGATCTGTTCACTAATTGCTGCCAAGATGAACGGAAGCCTGACACTGGATACGAATTATACGAAAGGAACACGGTTCGTTCTGGAACTTCATGTATAAATTTAGCCAACAGGAAAGCTGTTGTTTCGTTTGATTACTTTTCAAATTGTAAAGTATAGTTATCTTCAACAAAGAATGTTCTAAACGCCAATTTAAGATTTTATAAAAAAACAAACAAATTTCCACATAAACAAATAGTACGTTTTTAATAGTAACCATTCTATTTTCCGCCTTGACATAAGTTGTTAGCCGCCATATCTTTGCGCCGTAACCTTTAACAAGAATGATT
>PPYF01370175.1_pt1 | contig 142646 bp, 140 predicted proteins | sample 1559871 | NCBI WGS metagenome assembly PPYF01 (sample SAMN08240021, study PRJNA423297) | Human gut metagenome, whole genome shotgun sequencing project. | reverse complement strand
ACAAAATTATCATAATTACTATTTGCAGAACTGTATTTTTTTGATAATTCATCTAAGTTAGCATTAACCCCTTTTTCAACAGAGTCTAATGTTTTCTTTATCAAATCAAACTCTGTTTGTAAGATATCATGCGCGCCTTGTGGCATTTTATTTAAATAATCAATTAATTTATTTAATCCTGACAAATCCAAATTAACGTTAAATAAGAAAGCAATATTAGGCATAATATCCTTCGAATTATCAGTTTTTTTCGATGTGACACCTTTAATTTGGCTGAGTAATTTTTCTACAGCCATAATAGCATTATCAACTTCAGAGTTATTACTATAATATATTTTTTCTCCGTCAATTATTCTATAATAGCGACCATCATTCTCCTTCATAAAAGTCATCCCTAAGTCAAAAAAGCCCGGCCTTTGTGCTTTTGTTTTTAATGCATTTAATTTATTAAATAAGTCATTAGGATTAATATTGATATATCCATCCTTACTACCCGCTTTCGTTATCTGGCTTAAATCAGATAGTATTTCTCTTAATTCTTTGACAAAACCCATATACTTAGAAAAGATATCTTTTAAAACATCTAAATAATCATTCTTACCAGATACAATAGATTGTTTTACCTCATTAAATAAATCACTTAATGAATCGGTTGGATAACCATTATTTGATTGTGCATTTTGTATGGTACGAGAAACCTGATTAATCTCATTTAAGCTTTTATTTTGATTAATATAATTTTTAACATATTGCTCATCAAGATAAAAACCTTTCTCTTTATTGGAGAGATATTCGAGTTTTTTATCATCTTTCAGATCATTAATAGAGAATTCTTGATACGCGCTTTTTACATCCTCTAATAAAAAATTAGAATTATTTAAAAACTCATCCTGATTATGCACTATCGTATTATTGGGTTTATTTTCCACAGGTGATTTATTATTACTTTTAGAAACATCAAAATTAATAGTAGAAACCATAACATTAACCTTTTATATAAAAATAAAAGAAGTTGCTTTAAGCTATAATTAAAAAACCAATATTTTAATAAAGTTTAAAACAACATATTAAACGTTAGCATTATTAGGCTATTATCTCTAAAAATATAATCTCTATTTTCAATTTCTATAAAAAATCAAAATCGTAAAAAACCTTTTGCCATTTCTAATAACGTATTCATGGTATTACTGACTACTTTGACAAAATTATCATAATTACTATTTGCTGAGCTGTATTTTTTTGATAATTCATCAAGATTAGCATTTATTTTCTTTTCTAATGAATCTAGTGATTTTTTAAATAAATCAAACTCAGTTTGTAATTTATCATTAAAAACAAAGCTTTCTTCTATTTTTTTATTGTTTTCTTTAATGACTTCAAAAATTTCATTATCAACATCAATAATATGTTGTATTGATTCATATATTTCACCTCTCGCTATCATATCTTTTCTTTCTTTCTGTCTTATTTCATTTTCTAACATTAAACTATTTTTTTTATTCTCTATATCATTATCTAATAATATACCTTGTTCTAATAAATAAGGTTCAAAGTTTTTCATTAGTTTTTCAATATCAGAAAAATCAATTTTGCAAGTAAAAAAAACATTAATATTAGAATGATGTGATAATAATGATACATTATCATCAACTAAGTTTTTTCTATCTTTTTCATTCAAACTGTATGTTTTAATCGTATTTATTCCCTTTATTTCTTTTAGTGTTCTTTCTATTGCTCCTATTGATTTATTTATTTGCTCTTTATTAGAATAAAATATTTTATTGTCATTTACTTCACGAACATAAGCGCCATCATTTAAAGGCGTAAATAAGAGCTTTTCATGAAGAAGATGGCATTCTTTCTCATTGCCTCTATATTTTTCAATACAATTCTTTAACTCACCATAAAACTTTACATAATTTATACTTATATACCCATCTTTCTTACCCGCTTTGGTATATTGACTGATGGTCGTCATCGCGGTTCTTAATTCTTTGACATAGTCCATATAATGAGAAAAAATATCTTTTAAAACATCCAGATAATCATTTTTACCGACGACTATTGATTGTTTAACTTCATAAAAAAAATCACTTAATGAATCACTAGGATAACCATGATCTGGAAATGTATCTTTTATAATGGGTTCTAATTTTTTTATAGTGCTTAAACATTGATTATGTAAAATGGTATTTTTATTATATTGTGCAGAGAGAGAAGTATATATTTCCCTCTCTGTTTTTCCTTTTAAATTATTACAATCAATCCAGTTTTTAAGATCAAAATCTTTTTTTTCTCGCCTTATATTCGTCAATAATTCTTTCATATCATCTAAAAAGTGTATTTCGTTTTTAGATGTAGAAACAATATCATTATCTGAAGAATATGTTTTCGAATAATTTGCTATATTATACATCCCTGAATCAATAGCTTTAGACACAAAATTATCCTCTTACATTCGAACCGATCGCGGAGGCTGCATCCTGCTGCGCATGAATAATCGCTTCAATAGCTTGTAACAATGCTTTTATTACTTCCGTTACTTCACGTTGTATCTCGTTATTATTACTAATAACATGATTGTTAATGCTGCTTCTCGCTTCTAATACTTTTTGTTGGCCATCAAGTACAATTCCTTTAGATTGCAATGTTTGATCTGCCACTCTAGCCAAAGGATCAGCCGTTGAAGTAATTAAATTCCCAGTGATCATAGTAGGATTAGAATGACCAATAAGATCTTTACCCATACCTTTAATTGAAACAAAGGCTCCCATACCATGAACGGCCATTGAAATACCCGCACTCGTAATTGCTGCACCAATCATAATATTGGCTTTTTTATTAAGATTATCCTTTATTTGATCAGCCATATTTAATTCAATATTCATCAGCATCACGCCCATTTCTCTAGATGCTTCGAATTTTTTAATCATGGCCTCTAAATATTTAACAATTAAATTAATTAATTTCATCATATCGCTAGATAAAAAATTAAACATACCTAAACTTTCTGTTTTTATATGATCATAAATATCATTATCGTTATCAACCTCGAGTGACTTTAATATCTTTTTTATATCTGGTGTTTTTATTTCCGGTTCAGCTAAAATTGGGTTTGAATTATCCCTTGTTTTTTCTATAAGATTATTTAATTTAGTATAAATCTTTTCATTTAATTTAATAATTATTTCTTTTTTTATCTTACCATCATTAGTAACATCTTTATTTTCACCAACTTCATTAAATTCAGATTTATAATTATTAAGTAATTTAGCATCACTTATTTTCATATTCATATTAACTCCTAAATAAAAATAAATTTTATTAAATAGATATACTTCTTATCATGTCTGATTTTGCTTTATTACTCACAGAGGAGTTTTCACTCATGTTTTTTAATATTTCAGTGATGGTATCGACATTCTCATTGTAGCTTTCCATTATCTTATCCATCAATTTTTGAGTAAGAGCTAATATGGCTTCTAACTTTTTACTGTCCGCCATAGATTGCAAAATTTTGGCTGAAATAATACTGCTATAAATATTAACAGCATTTGTAGCAGCTGCATTTGTTAATTTAGAAACAACAACGATTCGATTTAACATCACACCTGCTTTTTGAGTGAGCTCTTTCGTCAGTAGTTTGGTAATTTTCGCCATTGCTTCTTCAAATGCTTGAATAATGATTTCTTTAATCATTCTTCCCAGCATTACTTCAAGCGCATCATTTAATACTTTTTTTAACATACCTTTGACTTGTTGATTTATTAATTTCTTTGCGATATTAGATATACCATTTGCGGCTGGACCAACAACAAAACTCAACGCAATTGCGGCAACAAATAAAATAACAGTAATTGCAATTTTTAATGCCATTTTTAATTTATCTTGCATTGCGTTTTTTATATCCTCAACGAATTTCTTATCTAAGCCTAATTCTTTCAGAACATCCATAACATCCTTAAGTACATCAGCAATAACCTCAACAATTTTATCTATAGCCGCCATAACGGCATCTGTAATTGGTTTCATGAGCTCATCCATAAACGACTCACCATGAATTTCTTGATACACTTTATCCGCTACAGTTAGTGCCACATCTACAGCAAGTAATGCTACCGCAACCCCCATTAAAGCCAATGAAGCCCCTCCAGTAACAACTGAAGCAATCACTGAAACCGCCATTAGGAGTATAGATAATAAGAATAAACCCCGTTTAGCCCAAATTTGAATTTCCTCTTGTTTTTTTATTTGAGCTTTTTGATCTTCAATTTTTTCCTCAAGTATTTTCATACTCGCATCTTGTATTTCTTCAAAAAGCTTTTGTTCATTTTGGGCACGTTGTAACATGACGTTAAGTGTCAATTCTCGTGTCTTAGCTAATAAAAAAGTTAATAATGCCATTCCAGATAATGAATCTGACATTATTTTAATTTCTAATGCACTCTGAGTATTGGTGAGTGCTTTATATGTTTCATATGCTTGCTCTAATTGTGTTTTTATTGACTCATTTTCTTTTTTATTGATTAAAGCCTTTAATTCATCTTTATGTGCAGTGATTTTATTAATTTTATCTTCACTAATAGAAATATTAGGCATGCTTTTAACAGCATCATTGAAGAAATTAGATAATTGTAAATATAATTTATTTAAATCATCTAATGGGAGTTTAGAAAGATCATCAGATAAGATCAAAAATGGATATGTTTTTTCAAGTAGTTTCCCCATTTCCTCTTTAGATTGTATATTTCCTGCTAATAATTTTTTAATTAATGAGTTTGGAATATTATTGTTTTTTAAAAAATCACGCACTTCCGCTGGCGTTTTAAGACCTTTATCTTTTATCTGATTATAAACATCCATCCAATAATCAACATAAGCACCTTTGGTATTTTTTATCTCATTTAGAATAGGTTTAAATTGCTCTCTTAACCCATCAATACCTTTAGAGAGTTGTTCTAATTTTCCGATATAAAAATCAAGTTTATCAGGATCTTTAATCCTATCTAAAACATTTTGATGAATAATATTTTGGTAGGATAATTGTAAAAATAAAAAATCATAATCTTGGTTTGATTTTTTATTCTCTGATTGACTTGGTGCAGAAAAGGTTGAAGAGCCTATTTTATCTTGAGGTATATTGAGTTTATCATTTTTATTTTGATGCTGAATATCCTTATCATTGCTTTTTATATTCTGATAAGGGAAAACTTTTTTTCCATATTTTCCTTCATCTTCGAGATTAATTCTTTTACTATTTTTTTCCTGTTCAACAGGGGCTCTAAGAATAGGTGTGTAAAATTTGTTCTCTTTATCTTTAATTTGTGAAGAAACAATATTTTCATTTACAATATTGATTCTTTGAGCTTGTTGCGTTGTATTTTTAATGACATTTTCCACCTCCTTAGAAGGTAGAGGTGTAGAAAATATAATTTTATCATTAACCTTATTAATATCATTCATACTGTTCTTCCTTATCTTCTTTATCTGTATTAAGAACAACAAGAGGAATATCTTTTAATGATTCTAAATAAACATTGGCTCTTTCTTTGATAGATTGATCGTTAATCTTTTCTGAAACTTGATTAAAACAATATTTTGCTTTTTCTTTTTCACCAAGCGATAAATTACACTGCCCAGCATAGAAGACAGGTCGATAATCGTTTTTCGCATTGAGATAAGCTAAAGCATAAAGATCGATTGCCGCTTGATACTGTTTTTTCAATTGTTTAACAGCAGCAAGCCCCATAATGTAATCAACATTATAAAAATCGTAGAGGCACAAAAATTTGAAAATTGCTTCGGCCTCATCCAGTTTTCCTTTCTGGTAAAAGTCATAAGCAAATGAATAAATTCCTTCCATAAATCCTTCTGGGATAGCGCCTTCATCCTTGAGTGATGTCCCGTTTTGAACAATAGAAACAATGTAGTTTGCTAATTGATCAAGTTCTTTTTCTGACATTTTTTCATATACTGACATGATGTTAATCCTTTCATCTATGATGAATAATTAATAATGAAATTCTAATTTAATCATTAATTAATTACTTTAATAAAACACACGCCTATATTTATAAAAATAAATACATTATTTTTATAATTAAAATATATATGTGCTAGGTTGATTTATTACTAATTTATATAATCCATTTCTTCTCTTAATAATCCTTCAATTTCTATTTTCTTAAGCCAAATAAGAATATCCATAACATCTAATAAATCTTGATCTATCATTACATCAAATAAATGATATTTGTGATAAATCTTTCTCGCCATTTCAGGATAACGAACAACAGGAGTTCCTACTTTTTTAGCATAAGCTTTCACCGCCAATGCTTTATCATTAATACAGCTCAATGAAACTAAAGGCATAATGCCATTATCAGGATCAAAATAGATACCAACAGCCACATGGGTTGGATTGACAATAACAGCAGATGAATCTCGGATCACTTTTTTCATGGGTTCATCAAGCAATTCCTGATGAAACTGCCGGCGAGTTGATTTTATTTCTGGATCGCCTTCCATATTCTTATATTCTTGCTTAACTTCATGTTTTTCCATCATCATATCTTTCATAAAGATAAAGAAATCAGCAATAATATTTAAAATAAGAATAGGTATTGAAAGAATAAAAAATATAAATACAAAATTAACGACGAGCGAACACCATTTATCAACAACAATATTTAAATCCGAGCGGTATAATATAAATATTTCCTCACCATGTAAAATAATAAAAATATAACAAGTAATTAAAAATATAACTATAAATAATAATGTTTTTAATAGATCTTTTATTGTTCTTATACTAAAGATTTTTTTAAATCCTGAAATTGGGTTGATGTGGTTAAGATCTATTTTAATGGCTTCGGTTGCAAGTTTAAAACGAGAACTAAACAAAGAAGGGATTGCACCAGATAAAAAAGCAACAACAAGTATCGGTAAAACAATATCAAAAAATAGTTTTGATATTACATTGACATAACTCTTTAACGTAATATTTGTTGGATGAAGTAAAAGAGATTGATAAAAACGACTAAATTCACCTAAATCAACTTGATGAAATAAATACATAACGCCAATAAGATAAACAAGCCCTGATGTTAACTCTTTACTCTTAAAACTCTGCCCTTTTTTTGCAGAATCATCGAGTTTTTTCTGGGTGGGTTTTTCTGTTTTTTCAGCCATGATAAATACTCATAAAGATCGTATAAAAGTATCTATTATTAAAAAATGCATAAAGTTCTGTGGTCATCGCCGAAGTAAAGAAAAGAAGTAATGATATAAAGGCAATAATTCCTTTTATACATAATGACAGTGAAAATGCATTTAGTTGAGGACAAAATAGAGAATAAACACCCAATGCAACTTCACTTAAAAACATAATAATCAGTACGGGTGAGACTAAAACAAGCGCAGTACGGATCATACTATTTAGCCAGTGCCCAATAAAAGAATAACCAATTTCTTTGTTAAAATAACCAATGGGAAATACATCATAGCTATCTTTTATCGTAGTCATCAATAAGGTCAAGCCACCTGTTGATAAGAAGTAAGCGGCACAAAATAAACCCGTTAATGAAGCAAATTCAGAAGATTCAATTCCCGTGGTTGGGTTAATAGTGTCCCCAATACTCGCCCCTCGTTGATTATCAACAAATTCACCAAATGCAGAAGCAATCCAAAATGGGGTGGCAAAAAGAAGTCCAATTAAAATGCCAAGGAGTAATTCACTTAATAATATAATTTCCCATATATTTCTTACCTCATCAGTAATGATAATGCTGGGTCTTATTCCCATAGCAATATAAAAAATAATAATATATTTTAATAATTGACTATTAAGAACCCGACTGTTTAAAAAAGGAATGAAAAGAAAAATAGGAAATAATCTTGCAACAAGTAAAAAAAGATCGATTAAATAAGTCTGTATATACCCTAGCAGTATTAACATATTATTTATCCTGCTAATCCTAGCGTCATCATCTCTTTTGCATACACTAATATTTTATCGCCCATCCAACCCATAGTGACTAATAAGCAAACAAAAACACCAACAAGTTTTACACCAAAAGGTAATGTTTGTTCTTGGATTTGTGTAATGGTCTGTAATAAGCCAATCGCCAATCCAATAAATGTCGCAATGGCAATAGGTCCTGCTGAAAGTAATATCACTAAATAAACGGCTTTATTTGCCGCATAAACCATATCCATTACCTTACCGCCATGAGTTCAAGATATTGATTAATTAATCCTTTAGCTAAGAGAGTCCAACCATCCATAGCGATAAATAAAATTAATTTTAACGGCACTGATAATGTGACGGGACTCATCATCATCATACCCAACGCTAATAAAATACAAGAAACAACTAAATCAATAACAATAAAAGGTAAATAAAGATAAAAACCAATAATAAAAGCAGACTTTATTTCACTTAATGCATATGCGGGAAGCAGTGATAACAACGATTTTTCTATATTTTCTTTATCACCGTAGCTATCAGGTCGATTTCCTTGTGCTTGTTCGAAAAAATCTAATAACTCAGGATCAGAATATTTGTACAAATATCGTTTATATTCTCCTAATGCATCGTCAGAAAATCGCTCAAAAGAGTCAGGGGAAGTAATATCAACAGGGTTTTCAATAAGATATTGATAGGTATTTTTTGCTATTGGTGTCATAACAAACAAAGCCATCATTAATGCAATCGCATTGAGTACCATATTAGAAGGCACTTGCTGAACACCTAAAGCATTACGCGTCATAACAAGTACGATTGAAAATTTTAAGTAGCAGGTTCCAGCAGCAATAATAAAAGGAGCTAATGTTGCTAGTGCTAACGTTAAAATAAGTGTCGTTGAGCTTTCCATATATTTAATCTTGCTGTGAATGAGAACGTTGGATTTCTACAGCTAATCGCTCACCCACTTTAATTAATTCCCCTTGAGCAATAGCAACACCATTAACAACTAATGTAATATGTCGTGAGGCATTGTCAGGTAATATAATTTGTTGCCCTGGTGCTAGTTTTTCAATTTCCTCAATAGGTAATACTTTACTTGCGAGTAAAAAAGAAAGGGTGATAGGAATAGTATCAATTGATTTTAAATCAATATTTTCTTGTGTTGCTGTATTTGTATCAACATCTTCTTCTTTCTCTATCTCATTAGTCAGTAACTCTTCATCTAAAACCACAGCATTTTCTCCCTCATGCCATTGATAACGCATCCATTTTTTTTCACTAATAATAAGTGAGAAATCAATGCTATCAATCAGTACGATGTCGCCCAAAGAAAGGGTTTTCAATAACGAAACGGACATTTTGCTATTGCCGAGCTGAAATTGAGCAATAGCACTTATTTTATTTTTTGAAGGCAATACCCATTCATAATTCCCCTCAAAAGAGCAAATAAATACATCCCCTATTGAGGTATTAATAACGGGATAGCTAGCTTTTTTTTGCTCCCCTAAACAGATATTGTCTACCGCTATTGACATCTCTTCTTTCGAAAAAGGAAACAATAATTGTGAACATTTCTGTGAGAATAGAATGCGAAGATAAGCTTCTGGAACCTGCTCCCAATCTATTTTTTTTTCAGAATACAGGTTATCCATCACTTGGTTAACGGCAATAAGCCCTGTAAATGAACCTAATGTATTTTTACCTTTTATTTTAAAATAATAAGCAGAAGTGATCGGCAATTGCGATCCATATAAAGAAGATAGAATATTCATTGAATCGCTATTTTGATCCTGATTAATACTGTTTTTAGCATCTAATAAGATCATTTTTCATCTTCTTTATTATCGGAAGGATCAATTGCATTAACCTGCCAATGAGAATTATCATTTTCTAATGAAAGCGCTAATCGCCCTTGATACTGATTAAAATTATCTAAAGAGGATTGATAAACACGGCCAGTAGAAGCAATCAATTGGATCTTTTGATTGGTATCAAAATTGATTTTCATCTGATGAAGCTCACTTCCCCATTTTTTAAAAACATAAGTAATACTAGGAGGTTGAGTCATCTTTGATACTTGTTTATAAAGAAGGCTTAAAGCGGGTATATCCAGCAGTTTTTTATCAATTAAGGATTCTTGTGTTTTCTGTTGATATTCTGGCTTTATATTATTAAATATAGATATATCACTAACTTCTTCTTTTACTTTTTTTTCATCCAATTTATCTATATTCAAATTTCGTTTTTCAGTATTAAACAAAAGACTATTTTTCTCTATTTCATTACTCTTTGAATGACTATTTTTATTGGCTGAATGATCTGATTTTTCTATTAGGCCATTTTGAATACCCAATGTATTCTCTTTTATTTTAAATGCAGTATTATCTTTAGAAAAAGAGCGTTTTTCCCCATAGGAATACTGTTTATTCTCTATCTTATTCTCTATGTTTTTTTCTACTTGATTTTCATTGTTCTTGATAAGTTTGTGAGTTTTAATTTTATTATCTATTTCTTCTACATTATGATTAATTACTTTATTTTTCTCTACACTCTTTACTTTCTGATTGACGACTTTCCTTTCATCAAGCAAACCTGCCCCATTAATATCTAATTTATTTTCCTTTTTGCCATCAGAAGCACCAATATTTATGTCTTTGCTTGATTTAAGATCATTCGTAACTTTTAAATTACTCTCTACCGTTATCTTATGAGAAACCGATATTTTTTTACTTTCATGATTAGATAGTGATTTTTTTTCTATTTTCACTTGTTTGGCATGAGCACAAATTTGTGAATATATTTTTCTTTGTGTTAATAATAATCCTTCTAAATTTAAAACATCGGTTTCTTCCTTTTTATCCTTTTCATCTTTAGATTTTGTTTTATTGGGATTTATTTTTAGATGACTTTTTAGGTCAATATCATCCTTATGATTTAGATGATAAAAATCATCTAGTTTTTGTTTTATCTTACTGACATTTTCAGAAGAAACATTCTCATTGTCAGTCATTGATAATTCTAAATCAGTAGAAGAAAGTGATGATTTTTTAGAAAAAACAGATTTATTTTCACTAATTCTTTCATTTGATAAATTTGTATTTAAGATAACATTATCTGTCTTTATTAATATCATACAATACCATCTCCTGTATTTCGTTCTGTTCTAATCTTTCAATATATAACTCTTTTTTTAATGCTTTTCTTTCAAGATAAAGCTTCATTTTCTTTTGTTTTTTGATCACCACTTCTCTTTCTTTTTGTAACTTTAGACTTCCTTTTTTTAATTTCTCTAATTGATACTCTATTTCCTTAATTTGAGTAATGGAAATATTCAATGACGCTAAGACAATCGCTTGTTTACGTTTTTGTTGATTTAACGAAAGAGTTGAATAATGCCCCGCCCTTTCATACATAGGTATTTCATTTTCTAGCGCAGAAGCTAATAACATTTGTTCTTTTTTCTTATCTTCGGCCTCTTTTATTAACTGTTGATGCTTTTGTTGCTCTCTTTCTATTCTTTGCTGGCGCTTAGCAATAGCATTCATCAATACCTGTTGATTAAGAGGTAAGCGCATAAAGTTGATTCAAAGTTTGTTGAAAATCGGCTTTTTCTTTGAAGGATTGAACAAGAAACGCCTCTATTGCTGATTGTTTATTTACAGCAAGATCGTTTAATTCATTTTCACCTACACGATATTCACCCACCTCTTGTAATAATTTAATATCCTGTAAACGCATCAATATTTGTCTTATTTTCAATGCTGCTTTTTGTTGCTCAACATGGGTTATTTGCTGAAAAATACGGCTCACACTGCCTAAAATATCAATCGCAGGATAATGACCCGAAGCGGCAATTTTTCGTGAAAGATAGATATGCCCATCTAAAATAGAACGAATTTCTTCTCCTATGGCATCTGGTTCATCATCACTTTCAAGCAGGACAGTGTAAAATGCCGTGATTGAACCTTTTTCAGTCACTCCAGGCCTTTCTAGGATCGCGGGTAATTTATCAAAGACAGAAGCAGGATAACCTTTACGAACAGGCAGTTCGCCAGCCGTAAGAGCGACATCCCTTAAAGCTCGACAGTAGCGTGTCATTGAGTCAATAAATAATACGACATTCTTGCCTTGCTCTCGGAAATATTCAGCAACTGTGGTGGCAACTAATGCTGCGTTACAACGCTCTATTGCGGGTTGATCTGAAGTTGAGCAAATTAATACTGTTTTTTCGCATCGTTTATCTGCTTTTAATTCCTCGACAAACTCTGTGATTTCACGTCCTCTTTCACCAATTAACCCGATAACAAAAACATCGGCCTGAGAAAAACGGATAAACATATTCATAAGCATTGTTTTACCCGTTCCTGCACTGGCAAAAATTCCCATTCGTTGCCCTAATCCACAACTTAATAATCCATCAACGGCACGAACGCCTGATTCAAAAATTGTAGTGATAGGACGTCTTTCACTAAATAAGGGAGGATGACCATCAATAGGTAAATATGAATAGAAGTTTTCTTCTTCCATTTTTTTATTACTAAAGCGTAATAAATAGTTACCTTTAATATCAATCATACTCCCTAAAACATTGGGGCTTAAAGCGACTGAGAAAGCATTTCCCGTTGGTACTACGATTATTTGCAAAGAATAACCTTGCGAACTTCCCATCATACTTAAAATCGTAATTCCATTACGGAAACCAATCACTATCGCTTCACCAATAATTTGACCATTAATGATGGGATCTTTTAATAGACAAATTTCTCCAATAAATACATCACGCAGCATGACTTCAAGAATATTACCTTGTATTCGCATAGGATGAGCCGCGTGATGAAATATTGAAAATGCGTTATTCATTTTTTACCCAATAAACTGTTGATGAACGCTATTCATCATTTGGAAATATTCATCAATCGCTTTCGCCATTGATTCACCATTTTGTAAAGCAATGGGCATAAATGAGGCACGTAGTTCTAATTCAGATTCTACTTTTACTAAAGCAGGCTGCCCCGGATAAAAACTCTCCATTTGATTATTAATACTGGTTAATAATAATGATGTACTGCATTGTGATAATAAGTTTTCATCATATTCACCAAGCACAGACCAGATCATAGGAACCTCATCAACAACCAATAAATTAATATCAGGCATATCACCTAAACTAATTGTTATTGTTGAATGATTATCAACAGATTTTCCCTCTGAAAATAAATCATTGCGTCCAATTACATTCATAGCATCCATAATTAAACTTGCTAGATCAAAAGACATAATCTCTCCTAAATAGATTGTAAAACGTTAATTTCAATATCAGATGTAATTTCATCATAAGACAATACAGATAACTGTGGATATTGTGTTTCTATTAGTTTTTTAACAAATCGCCTTATATCTATTGCTGTTAAAAACACATAATCTTGAATATATTTAATCTCATCAATAGCGGTAGATATTTTTTCTATTATCATATCAAGTTCCGCAGGTTCTAAATTTAAAAATGTTCCCGAAGAACTTTGCCTTATTCCACCACGAATAATCTCTTCTACATTATGAGATAAAATAATCACATTAAATTTTCCATCTTTTGAAAAAAAGTGGCTAATATAACGTGAAAGCAGTGATCGGATATGTTCAGTTAAAAGTACAGGGTCCTTTTCTTTACTTCCCCATTGTACTAAACCCCCTATTATTGTTTTTATATTTCTAATAGGAATTTTTTCTTGTACTAGGCGTTGTAAAACATCATTAATTCGTTGAATAGAGACTTGTCTATAACACTCTTTCAAAAGTTCAGGTGAATTTTCCTCTATTTTATCAAGAATATTTTTTGTCTCTTGTATTCCAAGAAATTCAACAATATTCAATGTAATCAAGTTAGAAAATTTTCTATAAAAATAGGTTTCTGACAATTCTACTTTATAACCTAACGATGTTAATTTATCTGTATCATTCTTATTAATCCAATAATGGATAATATCATTATCCTTAATCTCTATCATTTTAAAATCTAAAGAAAATAGTTCATCATTAGGATTTTCAACATAAACAAAAGGGAAAGGACAATCAAACTCATCCGCCTTAACTTCGTTTATTAAGATAATAATTTTATTCTCATCAATTTTATCCGAATAATGAATAACAATATCGGGAAGCAATACACCGTATTGTAAAATAAATTCTTTCTTCAACCATTTTTCAAAAACCAATTTTGAAAGATACGCTTTTTTCTTTGTGGAAACAGTAATAATTAAAGGCAATGTTTCTGCTTGAGATAAGGTAATATTCTCAGTTAATAAACTATTTTCATCGTCTGATTCATTTTTATTTGAAAATAGATTTGAAATAATGCCTTTTTTACTATCAGGATCTGAAGCATCATCTTCATTTTTTTCATCTCCACTTTCTTTAGAGGTTTCTTTTTTCTTACTTTTCCATTGTTTTTTAAAGAAATAGCCTCCTAATATTACCGATAAAATAAGAAAAACAGGAGTTGGAAAACCAGGTAAAAAACCAATAACAAAGGCAAGGATTGCAGTTACTAACAACGCAAAATCTTGAGCTAACAATTCATTCATTATGCTAAAACCAAGATTATTATTTTCACCACCAACGCGCGTAACAATAAAACCTGCACTGATAGAAATCAGCAATGCAGGAATTTGAGCAACAAGCCCATCACCAATGGTCAAAAGAGTATAAGTATGTAACGCTTGTGAAATTGAGAGATCCATTTGCGCCATACCGACAGAAATTCCCCCAATTAAGTTAACAAAAATAATGACAATGCCCGCAATTGCATCGCCTTTAATAAATTTCATTGCACCATCGAAGGAGCCATATAATTGACTTTCTTGACCTAATTCTTTTCTTCTTATTTTCACTTCTTCATTAGTAATGATCCCAGATTTTAAATCAGCATCAATACTCATTTGTTTTCCGGGCATACCATCCAAAGAAAAACGTGCCGCAACTTCTGCAACACGCTCAGAACCTTTAGTAATTACCAAAAATTGCACAATAGTCACAATTGAGAAAACAACAAAACCTACCACTAAATTTTCACCAATAACAAACTCACCAAATGAAGTAATAATTTCACCGGCATCAGCATCCAATAAGATTAATCGACTTGTACTAATAGAAAGAGCAAGACGAAAAAGTGTCGTAATCAGTAATAATGCTGGGAAGGTCATAAAGTTCAATATTCGAGTAATATAAAATGAACTCATAAAGATAAGAAGAGAAATAGTAACATTCAATCCAATAAGGAAATCCACAATATACGTTGGCAAAGGTATAATTAACATCATAATAACCAAAATCATAACCGACAATACGATTAGTTCTGGTCTATTTTTTATTGCCAATAGGAATCTATAAATCATAGAAATTATCCATAAATTATTTTTTGTTTATTTTCTTTGTTGATATTGTTCTAATCGGAGGTAATTATCTATAAGTTTTTGTATGATTATTTGGCATTCATCTCTAAATTCATAAGATAAATATAATGACTCTGGATAGTTATTAAATATCGTTTTTATTCCTTGTAATATTTTCATTTTTATATTGACTAGATAGTTCATCCATTTATTTTCTAAAAGAGATATTAAATATTTTTCCATTTCTTCTGGAAATGTCATTCCATGAAAAACCAATTGATACAGTTCTTTATCTGTTATTGCTTTTTTTAAATCTTGTTTTTCTAGTTTTTCTATATTGATTTCGATAAAACTACATAAAGAACGTAACTTATTAACACGGTCAAGGAAATAACCAAACTCTGAACTTTGAGAACAACTGGGCATTAATGATTGCATATCACAAATCAAGCTTTGTGTTAAAAAACTTAAAATAATTGTGCATTGCTTAATATCATACTCTTCTATCCACATCTTAAAAAAATAAATAGGTTCAAAATCAAGGTTAATAAAACTACGATAAAGATTTCTTAATGTCTGAGCATTGAGAGAAAGCAACTTTGCAAATGTTTTAGCCTGAAGCGCAATATTAATACCCGCTCTAATTTGCTTTCCATTTTCACCCTCAAGTAAACGATTTATCTCATTCTCAATACCTGCATCTAATTGCGCACCTAGCTTTTTTTTTCTAAGTAATTCTCGTAAAACCATCACGAGATCACTTTCATCAGGGAACATTTTACGTAAATAACTGAGCAATTCTTGCAAACTTCGCCCTGATTTTCTAAATAACATCATGACTTTATCGAGTTTCTTATCTGCCCCCTCTTCTGCAATATATAATGTGCTTTGCCCTCTATTTGCTTTTTTATCTAATGATTGACCAAAGCGTTGAGAAAACAGTGTTGCAACCATAGACATATCATCAGATATCTCTATTAATTGATTTTGATAGTTTTGACTTTCATTTATTTTTGGTTGTTTATATTCTGTTTCTTGTTGGCTTTTTTTACCAATACTGTTGTTTGCTAAATTCGTAGAAGTAGAGGTATTAATTGGCCCGATCATAGTGCTACCTCATAAAGGCTTGAAGTTGTTTTAATGCTTGAGATGTTTTTTTATCAATCGGTTGAAATGGATTTTCAATTAAAGATCCAAAATCTTCAGTATCCGAGTTTTCTAATAATCGAGGTTGCAACATAAAAATACGGATCATTTTTTTGTTATTCTCAGATTGATAACTAAATGCTCGACCAATTAAAGGAATAGTGCTTAAAAAAGGAACGCTATTCTCAGCTTTCACATTATCTTCGCGTGTATATCCACCAATTAATAAGCTTCCACCTTCAGAAACACGGGCAACTGTACTAATGTTTGTACGGTTTATAACCGGTAATTTTTCAACACTTTCATCATCACCGCCGTCATCTTTTTTCTCAGCACCATCTTCAAGATTAATGATCATCTCAATATCTTTATTCAAATTACCAATGCGAGGTAATACACTGATCATCGTACCAAACGTTGTTGATTCTAATGAAGCAACTCGTTCGCCTTTTATTTGTGTATAAAAAGTGGTGTTGTTATCAAAAATAGCAGGTGTGTTTTCTTGAGTTAATAAAATAGGACGAGACACCATTTGTGCTTCACCATCTTCACTCAATGCTTTGATTTTTCCTAAGAAACTCAAACCTGATGCCGCACTTAAACTGGCCGTATTAAAAAAGAAAGTGCCTTTACTCGCGCCATAACTCGCCTGCCAATTAACCCCTAAACTATCGGCTTTATTTTTAGAAATATCGATTATCCATAATGACAGTTCAACTTGTCTTTTCGGTTTATCTAATTGAGTGATCAGCGAACCAATCAGCGCTAAACCTTCTCGGCTCGTTTTAACTAAAAGACTATTTGAGCCCGGTAAAGGAACTAATTCGACATTGTATTGCCCCATTTTGGTCATAATGGGAGCATTAGCTTCTTGAGTGTTATTTATCGCTTCATCATCTTGCTGTGTATTGTCATTTTCTATATTACGGCGAGGCTCTATTGCTGTTCTTTTTATTCCCTCAGAAGACATGAATAGTTGCTGTAAAACAGAAGTAATACCAGGTAAAACAATTTTTTCATCACGTAAAGTGTAAGCTCGGTCTTGTACAAAAGTGTTTTTTAATGGAAATATTTGTACAAACTCATCACCATAACGAGAACTCCCCGTTGGCACTTGATTATTTATATTTTCATTAATTTGTTCTTGCACATTATTATCTAAAAATTCAGCCGCCGCTTTAACCAAACGAATATAGACAGGGGGGCCAGAAATATAAAAAGTGCGTTGATCACGACCTGCTCGTAGTGGATAACGAGGATCATACAATCCCACATCTTGTAAATATTCTTTTAGCTCGATTAAACCTATATTTTGTACCTGAAATAGCTCTTGTAGGATCTCGCTACTCTCATAAATATAAATTGATTTTCCATCATTAAAATAGAGCAACGACAAACGTTTCACCATCAATTCAAATGCTTCTTCTGGTGAGGAAATATCAAAATTTCCAGTTACTCTTTCCTTTTTTACCGCATTACTCAGAATGAAAGGTTTATTTAACTTATCTGATAACACAAGAAAGAATTGTTCTACTCGCGTATCAACCGCAATAAAGACATCTGGTTTTTTCACCTGATGTGTATAAATAACTTTTCCTTGCGCAGCTTGAGTTTGAAAAGATAAACTGCAACAAAGTGCTAGCCCAATAGCACAATAAATCTTATTTTTTATTTTCATAAAGATGCTGACCAATTCGGCGAAATTCTGTTGGCGTAATACCAAATAATGTCTTAATTTCATTAGAGAAATGAGACGCTGAACTAAACCCATTATCGACTGCAATTTGTGTCAATGATTCATCGGTTGATAGCGTGGTTAAAATTGAAGATGCTGCACGCCATGAACGCAATTGGCTTTTTCCACAATTACCTAAGTAACGTTTACACAGTCGTCTAAAATGTGTACCTGATACACCATAGCGTTCTCCAATTTGTGCAATATTACTTTTCTTCTCATCTAAATAACTGATGAGATGTAAAATAAGCCAATAACTTTCACTGTGTCTTATTGTGACAAACAGAGGCTCTAATTGGCTTTCTGGTTTTATTGCTTCATTTATTAATACGTATTCTAGAGATTTATTAGTATCTTCTATATAAAAAATCTGCTGATTAATATCAAATTCAGATCCTATTGCGGTCATTTTTGAAAAATCACGAGCATAATCGATAAATGCCAGTAATCTCGCACAAATAAAAAATGATCGTTTTTCAATTTTCCACGATTGATTTTCAGATTGAAAAATAACATCATCATTTTTGGCGTTATAAATAAAAGCCTTTCCTTTTATAATTTTAGTCGTTTTTTCATCATATATTTTTACTGGGAAATCATTATTTAAAGGAATGCAAAAGAACAATGAATTACCCAGCAATATATTTTTATCGCCACTTATTTTTATATCATTTATTAACATGATAAATACCTCGCCTTATACTTATTATAAATTAAAAAAAAGTAAAAATAATAAACTTTTAGTTAACTAATTTTTATGGTTTTGCTTTATATAACCTTACAATAATATCACCTATTATTAACTATAAAGATGAATAACAAATTTTTTCTGTTTATTATTTAAAAAAAGTGACAGTAATATATCAATACCCACTATCAAATAAAAAACATGTGCTTTTTTTTAAAAGAATTTTTATGCTTGTTTGACTAAACTATATTTATATTATGAATTAATAACAATTTATCATTAGGCTAAATCTATGCTTTATTATATTTACATCCTCTGTGGTCCATTAAAAGGAACAATCATTCCTCTACCACCCAATCGCTATTCATTATTCTTATACAATAAAGAATGCATTGAAAACAAAGAAGAAAATGATAAAACCATACTTTACATCCCTTGTGATAAACAGGAAGATGAGAAAAAGCTCGCCATTATACTTGATGAAGATAATAGTGAAAATAATAAATATAGGATTGAAAGTAGTTTAACACCAAAAGAAATCGATAAAGAATATCCATTGAAACTCAATAGCCCCATATATAGCAATGATATTCCTATCTTTTTTATTAGTGATAAAAGTGATTTATCTCTCGCATCATTTCATTTTAAAAAAAAGAAAAAAACAGGAATAAAGAATAAAAGAATTCTTTTATTATTAATATTGATAACTCTATTCTTTATAGCATTAGTTTTTTATATAAAAAGACCGATAGAAGAAAAAATCATTCCAACCGTATCAGAAAGTTTAAATTTTAAAGGATTTCAAGGAGAAAATGGATATTATTGCGTTTATGATGATTTATATCCGACATCAAAGATAGAAAGCGCATTAGATACTAAAATTATCTATCTAGAAAAAATAAAAAATTTATCTACTGGTAATAATCACAAAAATATACATGTAATTTTAAAAGATAAATTCAAGCCTATTATTAGTTTTTTCTATCATAATGAAAGTGAAAAATTAAGGATCGTCAATATTATAGATGCTAATTTTTCAAAAAATTGCCAGCCAACGATTAAAGGAATATCAATACCCAACATTATTAATAATATAAATGAGTTCGAACTTACCAAAACAATAGGTTACACCATTGAAGAAAAAAATAACGGATTAACCTTTATTTTTGATGATGCATTAAATGTCAGTAATAAAGAAAAACTGGATACTTATATCAAAAAACAAACGGCCATTTTTGGCAGAAAATTTATCTTTTACCGTGAAAATATAAGCAATCCGATATTGAAAAACAAAGCAACATTACAAGAAGATCGTGGATATATCTTTCTTGATAACCAACATCGTTATTTTCCTCAAGGATAATAACGATATTCATAAACGATAACTTAGAATTAATCTTAGAGGAATACTATTATGCCAGCCTATCCCGTTGCCGACGATGTAAGTTCTATTGATAAAGTTGATGACTACTTTCAACAGCCTGTTAAAGATCAAAGTGATGCTTTAAAAAACGCATTAGATGCATTAAAAGCCGATACATCAAATGCGGCGGCCTTAGCCGATTACCAAGCAAAACTAGCTGAATATAATATTACCCGTAATGCACAATCAACATCGATTAAAGTTATCAAAGATTTAGCAATGAGCATTATTGGGAATATGCGTTAGTTTTTATTTCATGGAGGCTGTATATGGCGATTACACCTGTTGTTCCTGTTCATTTAGCAACATTATCAAGCGATAAAAACTCGAGTGATAATGATTTATCTTCAATGATGATAAATAGCATTACGAGTGGCTTTCAATATGAAAAACAGATCCAAGAAAAATTAGCCGCATTAAGTCAATTAAGCGATGCTCAAAGTTATACAAAGCTACAAACAACACTTAACGACTATACAATTACAATGAATTTAGCGAGTACTTTAGCTAGAAAATCACTGAATATTGTTGAAACATTGCTAAAGGCACAATAGTAATGAAAATGCGATTTGTGTTATTGGCATTATTATGTTGCCTGTTTCCATTATTAAGTGGCTGTAAAGATCAATCTCTACTCACTAATTTGGATCAAAGACAGGCAACAGAAATTCAAGCGGTTTTACAAAAGCATCAAATAACGAGTACTCGTACTGCATTAGGGAAAGGGTTATTTGATGTTTCGGTCAAAAAAGAAGATATGGGAATTGCTATTCAGATCTTAGAAGAATATCAATTACCCACACTCTCCCGTATTGAGGTTACTCAGTTATTTCCATCAGACGCATTGGTATCGTCGCCTCAAGCAGAAAAAGCCCGTTTAATTTCAGCTATTGAGCAGCGATTAGAACAATCATTACTTACAATTGACCATATTATTGATGCTAGGGTACATGTGAGTTATCCAATATCCCCCACAGAGCGTGTTATTCCAACGCCTCATTCTTCAGCTTTAGTTTTTTATGAAGAGGGTATGCTAGATAATGATCAATTAAGCGAAGATGTTCGTGCTTTCATTCATAATGCTTTTAGCGATATGGATGAGAATAATATTACCGTTTTGCTATATCCACGAAATATCAATAAATTCACGATAATAAACAATCGATTACATCAAGATAATCCTAATTCATCTTTTAGCGCTTGGTTATTCCCCAGCTTATTATTAATGATTATTGCTGCTGTCATTGTGACTGCATTAATAATGTATCGACGTAAAAAAATACAGAAGATAGAGAGCGATAATGAATCTAACTCCTGAACAATTTGAAACGATATCTAAGGTAATGTATGAACCCCTTAGTTATATTCATGCTGATTATTCTGTATTAGCCTCAAAAGAAGAAAGTGCGATATGGCAAAAATTAGCCAATCGCCAATTAATTCAGCGATATCAACTTATTAATCAACTAGATTGTGACATTGATATTATCGTAGAAAAGATTTTTACCCATTGGGCATTACTTCCTCGTTGTGCTTTATTCTTAGGCTACTTTTATTCTCGAGAAACACTTTTATTATCGGGAAATTACTATCGTTTAGAGCCACCATTAAAAGCATTCTTATCTCTTTATCCTGTTTTAAACGGAAATAAAAATAGTGTGCTTTCACTTAAAGTGAGTGATCCAATTAGTGTTGGTTATCAATTACTGTTTGATTTTATTCAGTCAATTTCAACCGCACTGGCTCAACGTTTTACATTGCTTTTTGCACCACAATCATCACTGGTTGAACTTCCTCAGTCACTCTTTTTATCCCGTTCACTTTTTCTTTTGGTATTAGATTATGCTGCGCTCGCTGTCTAAAGATCTTTTAACATACACTCGTGAAGGTGTATTAATACGGGCTCGCTATGTTCGACAGCTTGATAATATTTATAAAGCTGAATTAGCGACCAAACTCGCGACAAAAAAAATGCTCCGAGATTTTAATGATAAATTAGAGGCGCATAATAAGGAGATAGCAAACCAAGCTTATAGTAAAGGATTACAAGCATTATTGGGGGATATATTAAAATTCTCAATTCAATATCAAGAGCAACTGGCACATTATGAATTTCAACAAAGGGAGCAAATAACGGCAACTATTGCTCAATTTTTTGACTCACCAGAAATACAAGTTGAGCTCACACGTCGTTTAATTTCAGCAACACCTTCAGAGAAAAAAATTACGCTAGATATTCCTGCAACGCTACGCCCATATCTTGAGAAAGAGCTTGAGAAAGAGCTCAATAATATCAATATTGAATTGGTATCTCATGACAACAAGGCCATTGCTATTCATGCTGGTGATCAAGTGGCTTTTTTTGATCCTGCGCTGTTACTCAATGATTTAAAAGCACAATTTCACCAACCTTTTTCTGAATCTTATCAAGCAACATTTACTCAAGAAATTAAAGAGGCTCTGCTGAAATTTATTAATACGTTTGATATATCGGATGATATGCATCCTCAAATAGAAACATCCAGCGAGGGTAATAATGAAGATTGATGCTTTAAAAACACAGACTTTATATGAACCACAGCCTCATTTACCTGCATCAAAAAGTATCGTAAATAAGGAATTAGATCCTTTAATGGCGACACTAAATCCTATTTTTTACCAAAATTTAAAAACGACCAATGTAAATACAGTCAAAGATATCTTAGCGTTACTAAATCAATTTGATGTTAAAAATGAAGGTAATCAAACCTTAAAAGAAAAACGTCAAGTGACGCTATTAATGTATGCTCGCCAAGAAAGTGAATTAGAAAATAGTGATAATAAAGAGGCGATTAATCAGGCATTAGTTTCACTGCTTTCTTATCAAGGTTTTTATCACCAATTTACACTCGACTTATTAGGAATGAACGATAACCAAGACGATTATGAGGGCTTCTTTAAACCTGATAGCGCTTCGTTTTCATTTTAACGTTTAATTATAGGATCTGGGCTCCTGCACCTTTCTCACCTAAAATGTCATCTGGATTACGTAATGGGCAATCACTTAGCGATAAACAACCACAGCCAATACAGTGATCAAGTCCGTTACGTAGTCGCTTAAGGCGGTGAATTCTTTCATCTAATCGCACTTTCCAATCCGTTGATATTTCGTGCCATTGTTCTGCGGTCAATTTACTATTTGGTGGATATTTTCCTAGTATTTCCTGAATTTCTTTTAGTGGGATACCTGTACTCTGCGCCGCTTTGATAATTGCCACATAACGCAATACAACTGGAGGGTAACGGCGTTGATTACCTGCGCTTCGATAGCTTTCTATCAATCCTTTTTCTTCATAAAAATGTAACGTTGAAATCGCAACACCACTTCGTTTTGCTACCTCACCAACAGTAAGTGCTCTATTAAAATCTATTTTTTCTTTTTTCATTTTTAACTTTTCCTCTTGACCTCAACTTAACTTGAGGTTTTATAGTCCTCTCCTCAAATTAAGTCAAGCCAGTGAAATGCTGACTTCTGTGTTTAAGATCGTTGAAAAATGATTTATAGCAACGGCAAATAGCCGTTATTTCAAAGCACTGTGGCAACAATTCAATCAATAAAAATAGAAAAATGCTCATCATGGGATAGGCAATAATATGAATAAAAAACTCACTTTTACAGTATGTGCCTCGCTCTTTTTGCTCAGTGCAGGTGCGATGGTCTACGCGACAACTTCATCGAATGCTGAGGAAACTCAGCAATTTGCTTACCCTCCAACAAAAGTGGCATTAGCAACCGTACAATCATCAAAATTACCAAACAATATGCAAGGAGTTGGAGAATTAGAAGCTGCACGCCAAGTTTATTTAGCCGCTGAAACCAATGGTCGAATTGCTGTGATTAACTTTGAATCAGGACAAACTGTTAAAGCAGGCCAAGTTTTAGCTAAATTAAATGATGAACCTGAGCAAGCCGAATTATTACGTTTACAAGCGCAATTAACCAACGCAGAAAAACTCTATTCTCGAACCAGACAACTTTATAGTAAAAATATGGTGGCAACAGCGCAATTAGATAGCACGTTATCAGAACGCGATATGATTGTGGCCTCCATTCGTGAAGTGAAAGCGCGGATTGCACAAAAAGCAATTAAAGCGCCCTTTGACGGTATTGTTGGAATAAAACTTGTCCATGAAGGGCAATATCTTAATGCGGGTGAACGTGTTGCTTCACTCGTTGATGCAAGCCATTTAAAGCTCAATTTCTCCCTTGATGAACAAGCTGCACCGAAAATTTCAACAAAACAGCCAATCAATATCGAAGTCGATGCTTACCCAGATATCATTTTTACTGGTTCAATAAATGCAATTGATCCTCTTATTGGCCCTTCTCGTACAGTGCAAATACAGGCTGTTTTACCGAATACTGACAATAAATTAAAAGCGGGCATGTTTGCTCGTGTTCAAGTTACTTCTCCTGATAGTCCTATGGTATTAACCGTACCAGAAACGGCAGTCACTTATACTGCTTATGGAGATACCGTGTTTGTAGCGCAATCTGACAATCAAAAAAACCTTATCGCTAAGCGTGTCTCTGTGAAAGTTGGATTGCGCTACAACGGCATGATCGAAATAAAAGAGGGTTTAGCCCTTGGGGATCAAATTGTTTCATCAGGCCAAATTAAATTAAGTGATGGGATAGCAATTGAACCCATTGAGCAAGATACATTAGCGTTGGCTCAGTCAGCGACAACAAAACCATAACGGGAGCTAATAATGAAATTTACCGATATTTTTGTTCGGCGCCCTGTTTTGGCGTTAGTTGTTAGCACGCTGATTTTTTTACTGGGCGCATTTGCGTTCAGTAAATTGCCCATTCGCCAATATCCGATGTTGCAAAATTCAACGATCACGATAGCAACGGATTATCCCGGCGCTTCATCTGAATTAATGCAAGGATTTGTGACACAACCGATCACACAAGCCGTTTCCTCTGTTGAGGGCGTTGATTATATTTCATCTTCTTCGGTGCAAGGGAAAAGCTTAGTCACGGTGAGAATGGAGTTAAACCGTGACCCTACTCAAGCCTTAACGCAAGTGATGGCAAAGGTGAATCAAGTGCGCTATAAGCTACCTGAGCAAGCTTATGATCCCGTTATCGAGCTTTCATCTGGCGAATCGACTGCGGTGGCTTATGTGGGATTTTCAAGCGAACAGCTTTCTATCCCTGAACTTACTGACTACCTTTCTCGCGTTGTTGAACCGATGTTCTCATCCATTAATGGCGTTGCCAAAGTGCAAGTTTTTGGCGGCCAACAATTAGCGATGCGTCTGTGGTTAGATGCAGACAAACTGGCAGGTCGCAATTTAACAGCGAGTGATGTCGCAGAGGCTGTACGCCGTAATAACTATCAAGCTGCACCTGGGAAAGTCGAGGGTGAGTTTGTGATTGCCAACGTTTATGTCAATACTGATCTCACTAATGTCGAAGAATTTAAAGATATGGTGATTAGTAATGATGGCAATAGTCTGGTGCGTTTACGTGATATTGGCACAGTGGAGCTTGGTGCTGCTGCCACCGAAACCAGTGGTATTATGAATGGCAAAAAAGCGGTATTTTTAGGCCTATTTCCCACACCAACAGACAACCCTCTCGTTATTGTTGATGGTATTCGCGAGCATCTTGTTGATATTGAAAAAACCTTACCGCCAAGTGTTGAAGTGGAGCTTGCGTTTGAGACTTCACGTTTTATCAAAGCCTCTATTAACCAAGTAGTACAAACATTAATTGAAGCAATTTTAATTGTTATTGCTGTTATTTATCTCTGTTTGGGCTCATTTCGCTCTGTTCTTATTCCTGTACTTGCCATTCCGTTATCTATGCTGGGTGCAGCAGGATTAATGCTTGCCTTTGGCTTTAGTATTAACTTACTGACTTTATTGGCAATGGTTTTAGCCATTGGGTTAGTCGTGGATGATGCGATAGTGGTTGTTGAAAATGTTCATCGCCATATTGAAGAAGGGCTATCACCAGTTCAAGCAGCGCTAGTGGGTGCAAGAGAAGTTGCAGGCCCCGTTATTGCAATGACCATTACATTAGCCGCCGTTTATGCACCTATTGGTTTAATGGCAGGTTTAACTGGCGCATTATTTAAAGAATTTGCCATAACATTGGCAGGTAGTGTGATTGTATCTGGTATTGTGGCATTAACCTTATCACCCGTGATGAGTTCATTAATGTTAAAACCAAAAGAAAATGAAGGCAGAATGGCTAAAATCGCCGAGTATGTCTTTGATAAATTGGCTCATTATTATGGTTACGTACTCAATTTTTCTTTAGCTAACCGCTGGTTAACCATTGTTTTTGCCTTAGCCGTATTTGTCAGCTTGCCGTTTTTATATAGCCAGACAAAACAAGAATTAGCGCCTTCAGAAGATCAGGCGAGCGTCTTAACCGCCGTAAAAGCACCACAACATGCAAATTTAGCCTATGCAGAACGTTTTAATCAGAAGCTTGATGAAATTTATATGAGTCTGCCTGAAACAGATAGCACATGGATAATTAATGGCACAGATGGCCCTTCGGCAAGCTTTGGTGGGATCAACTTTGATGGTTGGGATTTACGTGACCGCAATGCAGATCAAATCCAAGCTGACTTGCAAAATCGCGTAAGTCATGTTGAAGGAACCAGTATTTTTGCTTTCCAATTAGCTTCTTTGCCTGGTTCCGTGGGGGGATTACCTGTGCAAATGGTATTACGTAGCCCATTAGGTTATCCCGTTTTATTTGAAACAATGGAACAAATCAAACAACAAGCCAGAGAAAGCGGTCTGTTTGTCGTAGTGGATAGCGATTTAGACTACAACAACCCTGTCGTTCAAGTTGCAATAGATAGAGCAAAAGCCAATAGTTTAGGTATTCGTATGCAGGATATTGGTGAATCACTGTCTCTATTAGTCGGTGAACATTATATCAACCGCTTTGGTATGGATGGTCGCTCTTATGATGTGATCCCGCAAAGTGTACGTCACCAACGTTTAACGCCAGCAGCACTTGCTGGGCACTATATTCGCACTCAAGATAATGTGTTAATTCCATTATCAACAGTGGTAAATATTACGACACAAGTTGAGCCTAATAAGCTCACGCAATTTAATCAACAAAATGCTGCGATTTTCCAAGCGATCCCCGCACCAGGTGTCACAATGGGGCAAGCGGTCGCCTTTTTAGAAAGCGTAGCAGATTCATTACCTGCGGGCTTTAGCCATGACTGGCAATCTGATTCTCGCCAATTTACCCAAGAAGGAAATACCTTAGTCTTTGCTTTTATTGCCGCGCTTATCATTATCTATTTAGTGTTAGCCGCACAGTATGAAAGCTTGGTTGATCCATTGATTATTTTGATTACGGTTCCGTTATCGATTTGTGGTGCATTAGTGCCATTAGCTTTAGGTATGGTGACATTAAATATCTACACTCAAATTGGTTTAGTCACCCTGATTGGGCTTATCAGTAAGCACGGCATTTTAATGGTGGAATTTGCTAATGAATTGCAAGTTCATAAAAACCTAAACCGTCGTGATGCCATTATTGAAGCAGCAAAAATCCGCTTACGCCCTGTATTAATGACCACCGCAGCAATGGTGATTGGGCTTATCCCACTGTTATTCGCTAGTGGTGCAGGGGCAAATAGCCGCTATGGATTAGGATTAATTATCGTCTCAGGGATGTTAGTCGGCACACTGTTTACTCTGTTTGTCTTGCCAACCATGTACAGTTTCTTAGCCCGAAACCACCAAGTCAGCGCACAAACAGAACGTCAAAAACAGTTACAGCAAGTGAGTGAGTTGTAAATCTCAATAATAACAAGAAGTCATATATCGTAGTCATGTCGTTAAAACAATCCCCATTGTAAATACAATGGGGATTTTATCTTTAATGTTATCAAAATAGACTCTACTTATTGAAACACTGCTCCTATTTTATATAGGAACCAGTGTTTCTATTAAGACTAATTAATAGTGTAATTACATCGTAGAGAATGTATTCATAATTATCCCGCCAGAGATAATTAATGCCATTGAAAATATAGCGGGTAAGTCTGGTTTTTGTTTATATAGGATCATAGCGACTAATGTTACGCCCACAATACCAAATCCACACCACAGTGAATACGCTACACCAACAGGGATATATCCCATTGCACGCGTTAAGGCAAAATAACAAATACAGTAAGCAGCAATAACTAAAACAGAAGGTGCTAATTTACTAAAGCCATTGGTCTTTTTTATCATAGACGTGCCGGTGATTTCAGAACCGATAGACAGCGCCAGCCATAAGAATCCGGTAAACATAATTATTATCCTTATTTATTTTAATAAAGTTGTTTTTTATTAAAAATAGATTTATTTATTCACTGACGATGCAGCTTGTTTAATATTTTGAGGTTCTGTGCTTTCTTCTTCCCCTTCTTCTGAGCCCATTTTGGAGAAGAGATTCATAATCACAATACCGCTAGCAATCACTGCCATACCTATTATTGCCGCAGTATCAGGATGTTGACCATAAAACAACATACCTAAAGAAGAAACCACTAATATACCTGTACCAGACCATGTTGCATAAGCTAAACCAACTGGAATATTTTTTACTGCACGCGATAATGAGTAATAACAAATAACATAAAGAACAACAATTAAGCCTAATAATAATGTTTTAGTTGTACCTTCACTATTATCAAACATTTTTAAGGTAGAGGTTGCTGAGGTTTCTGAAATAATAACCGCCAGCATCCAAAGCCATGATTTAGCTTTTGGTGACATAATAAGACTCCTGAGTTATCAGATATAATTTAAGATTAATTTTTCAAACTTTTTAAATATTCAATAGCAGAATCCGTCAATTTATCTTGCGATAAATGATATTCTCCAGGCTTATTCATTACTTCATTTAAAGTAATATAGCGATTATTCTTCTCTTGTTTAATTTCAGGTTTATATTCAGGTTTAGTTTGATGGTTAATATCATGGTTTATTAAATTAGCTTCAACATCATTTATAGGATGAAAAGTAATACCCATTGATTTTAATCGACTAATATTTTCCTGAATAAGCAGGTTGTACTCTTTATTTTTATTTAAACCTAAAATCTCATTTAATTCACTTTCTGGTTGGCAAAAATAAGGTAATGCCATAACAGGAATATTTTGAGCGAGTGCAGAATGAATTAACTTCCCTTCTTCACTGATAAATAGCCCATTAATAATTTCACCCACCAGCTTTTTATCAAAATAAGGAACAAACAGTGCGTGATAAGTCGATAACTGCTGGCAATCAAACTCACTCGCGTTACACATTTCTCCTAGATGACGCCATTTCGACAAATCATGACTGACTTGTGCCTGTGTTGTAACAAAAAGAGAAAATCGAATATGAGAAAATGTGTTGATACGCTGACAGATTTCATCTTGGTATCCCGGTGCAGGTGTAAGCGCTAACAACACTGACTTTTTCATTCTTTTTTCTATTTCGGCTACTATCCTTTCAATTAACTGATTGTCCATTACGTCACCTCATTGTCTTAACTGACAATAAATACGCTATCGTTGTTACGAAGCCCTGCCGCATTCGCCTCATCAGTATCTATATGAAATTCTAAAGAAAATTTCTCACTAACTCGAACAACGACCTCATCAAAAATCAGGCTACGCTCGCCTTCTGTTTTGACATGCACTTTTTGTCCATTGGTGACATTTAACATTCTGGCGTCAATTTCACTCATATGAATATGGCGTTGAGCACAAATCACTTGCTCTTTTAATTCAACATGACCCGCAGGCCCCATTAAAACAGCATTGCCAGAACCTACTAAATCACCCGATTCACGTACTGGCGCTTTTACACCTAATGCAAAACAGTCAGCTTTTGAAATTTCTAATTGGCTTTGGGGACGAACTGGCCCTAAAACACGAACTTTACTGATCGAGCCTTTAGATCCCACAACAATCACACACTCTTTTGCTGCAAACTGACCCGGTTGTTTAAGATCTTTAAACGGGGTGAGTTGATAACCTTTGCCAAATAAGACTTCAACATCTTGCTGTGAAAGATGCACATGACGATTAGAAATACCAACAGGGATAGCCATTCCTTGCGTCTCTCCCAACATGACGCCATGTGCGGGTAAGCGAGAGAGAATTTTTCCCATGAGTTGTTGATTAATCATTATTTTTTACCTTTGCGGCTTTCTGGTTTGATCTCTTTTTTACTGCTTTGAGCTTTATCTGTAGTGGCCTTAGTTTCAGAGGCAATCTTTTGAACCTGTAAATCTGCAACTGTTTTTGTGGCTTCAGAGTTTTCAACTTCGTTTTTAACAGGGGCTTCAACTCTTGTTTCAGCTCTTGTTTCAGCTATTGTTTCAACAACTGTTTCAACGACTGTTTCAAGAGCAGTCTCTTGCGTTATTTCAGCGATGGCGGGCGCTTTTTTCTTACTTTTTACTGTCAGTAATTTAGTAATAACACTTAGCTCTGGTCTTGCGATCACTAATGATCCGATAACCAACTCTTTTTGGCTCACGACATCAACACCATGATCAATCGCTGTTTTAACAGCACTGATCTCACCTTGAAAACAGACTGATACCAACCCAGAACCCACTTTTCGGTACCCGATAATTTCCACGTTTGCTGCTTTACAAGCGGCATCAGCTGCCTGAATGGCTGCTGTCAACCCTCGTGTTTCAATCACACCTAAACTGTTCATCTTTCTCTCCTACTTAGTGGCGGACAAGACGGATATCGAAATCAAATTTCTTAAAGAAGGCTTCTAAGCTGTCAAGCTCTTCAGGCGTATAACTTGGATCAGTTTTCATTGGGTAAATCATTTCCAATTTTTCGTATTTATTACGTCCAAATTGGTGATAAGGAAGAATATCGATGCGCTGAAGATTACCGCGTTTTGAAAGTTCCATTGCGTAGTTAATCGCGCCAGTGATCGCATCATAAGAGTCGTTATAACCTCGCACTAAAGGCATACGAACAACCACATTTGCACCGAGATCCATTAAACGCTCTAGATTACGGCGGACATTCTCATTACCAATGCCAAACAACGCTTTATGCTGAGTGGTATCAATGTGTTTGATATCAATAAGAAATTGATCAACGACTTCCGCTAATTTTTCATAATTCGCCACATTAGTGGTTGCTTGTGTTTCCACGGCGGTATTGATCATCATCTTTTTACATTCTCGTAAAAGCTCAACCGCAAAATCAGTTTGTAAACTCATTTCACCGCCACCGATTGTGACACCACCTCCTGAAGAGATGTAAAAGTCATAATCTTGCATGATGATTTTCATTAACTCAGAGACAGAAACATCTTTTCCCATAATATCAAGAGCATCAGAGATACAGACTTCTTCACATTTGCGACAACCAATACAATCAACAGCGCGATCAACACGATGAACTTGTTTGCCACTTTCATTGGTTGTCATGTAATGCACACCCGCTGGACAAACATCAACACATTTACCGCAATCTACACATTTGTCGCGAGAGTACATCACCTGAAATTCACTGCTAAGACCTTCTGGATTTGAACACCAAGGGCAGCGGATATTACAGCCTTTTAAAAAAACGAGAGTACGAATACCATCACCGTCATAAATAGAGTATTTCTGGATATTAAATATCCGACCTCTTGTTTCTGCCGCCGTCTCCATCTTTACGCCTCCAAATCTGCATCAAACATCCCTGTTCGATAAATTTAAATCTTGTCTTGTCGATTAAAAGGGATAGCCTGTGCCATCCCTATGGCTATGATTAGAACTTCTCAATCACAGTACGACTGATAATTTCATCCTGAACTTCTTTACATAATTCAACGAAGTAAGCACTGTAACCAGCAACACGGACGATTAAGTCACGGTATTTTTCAGGCTCTAATTGCGCTTTTTTCAGTACTTCATTATCAACATAGCTAAATTGCATCTGGCCGTTACCCAGAATTGAAGCTGTTCTTAATAAGGTAATTAAACCTTGGCGTCCTTCATTGGTATCTAATAAACCTTTCAGGAATTTGAAGTTATGAACCATACCGATATTCATGGTTTCAACATTCATCTTACTGATTGATTTGATAATCGCTGTTGGGCCATGTTTATCAGCGCCTTGTGTTGGGCTGATACCATCTGACAGTGGTTTCCATGCGAAACGACCATTTGGAGTCGCTGCGGTTAACTCACCAATTGGCGTGTTATTAGAGATAGACAGCGTACCGTGGCTCAGAGTGGAGTAGAGCATTTTGTATTTACGACATTCACGCTCAGTCCATTCCGTAATATCCAGCGCATATTGGTCAACAACGTCATCATCGTTACCAAATTTTGGTGCATTTAAGCAGTCACGTAACAACTCATCATGACCTTCAAAGTTAGCTAATAGCGCATCACGGATTTGCTCTAAGGTGTATTTCTTATCTTCATAAACAAGTTTGCGAATAGCCGCCATTGAATCCACATAAGTCGCTAAACCTGAGAAAATCAGACCTGGGCCATGGTTAACCATCGCACCACCCGCAGTGACGTCTTTACCTTGCTCCATACAGCCTTCAACCAGCAGAGACATTAATGGTTTCGGTGCAACATCGCGGTGAACACGTTGGCTGATCACCGTACCGATTGCCGATAAACGAACGATATGTGCCACTTGCTCTTTTACAGCGCGGTCGAAATCTTCATAAGTACGCAGGTCGCGTAAATCGCCTGTATCTAAACCTTGATAGCTATCAAACAGCACCATACGGCCACGGTTTAATACAAATTCAATTGCGATAGGCCATTGGGTATAACCTGTTGATGTCCATTGATAAATACGACCTGATTTTTGTGGCTCAACACAACCCATCAAGCAGTAGTCACGCGCATCTTCAAAGTCGAAGCCTTTACGCAGCATCATCTTGATATGAGAATCATCGAAGTGACAGGCTGGGAAACCCATACCCGCTTTTACTACATCAACGATTTTTTCCATATATTGCTGTGGTGATTGATTATGAATACGACATGCGAGTGATGGTTGATACACTTTCACAAAGCGCACAGCATCCATAATCAAGTAAGTTAAATCGTTACATGCATCGCCACCAGAGCGTTTTTGTCCACCGATAGTTAAGTTGATAAATGGTTGATAACCTGCGAAATATTTCGCACCTAACTCACTCGACATCCACATTAATTCAGCACATTTGATGATAAAGGCTTGCATCATTTCCAGTGCTTGTTCACGCGTTAAACGGCCTGATTTGATATCGTTTTCATACATTGGGAAGCAGTATTGGTCTAAACGACCTAAAGAAAGACCTGTTTGGTTTTCTTCTACTTCAAACAGTGACTCAACTGTCCAGATACTTTGCAGTGCTTCTTGCAGCGTTTTTGGTGGGTTCGCTGGTACGTTTTCGTTGACTTGAGCAATGGTCAGTAACTCTTCACGACGTTGTGGATCACGCTCTTTTGATGCTAATTCACGCGCATGTTCTGCAATGCGATGCGCGTAAGCAATGACACCTTCACAGCTTTCAATAGACGCTTTGTAGAAGTAGATACGGTCGATATCAGCAGGGTTTTCCATGCTTAATTCAGCCAGTTTAGCTTGTGCATCGGCTTTAATACCGTTCATACCCTTAGTGAAAAGCAGTACGTCATAACCTGGGCAAGTATCGCCACCACCATTAATTTGGTGATAAGAAAGGTCACTGACAAAGGTTTCACCACTAAATTCCCACACACCCGCTTCGCGATATTGTGCTTCGCAGATCTCATCTAAAGAACGACCTTCCCAGAATGGAACGATCTCTTCGCGAATGACTTTTTTGTCTTCTTCTGAAATTTGGAATGGATCTTGTGGACGTGTGCTCATGGTATCAAGTTCATCACGAACCCAGCGCCATGCGATATCAGGAGAGAAAGCACCAGCACGCGCTTTTCCACAAGGATGTCCCACAATCAGCTCTTCATCTTGAATTAAGATAGGTGCGGTTTCACATGCACGACGGAATGCTTTAGCGCGCAGTAAAATTGGGGGTAAGCCTGGGTTATTACGAACAATTTCAGTAAATGCTAATGCTCTATAAATAGAGACACTTGGACGTGCTTCTAAATAGCGATTACGTAAGCGTTGTAAGCGAGGCGTTAAACCTTCCATTACTTTGAATTCGCCCGCATCAGCACTTGGTGCAACAAAGTTTGCAGAAGGTGCAGCGTATTGAGGCTGTGAATTCATACGACCATTATATAAACGCACTTGCAGTGAACTGTGTAAAGTTGACAGATTAGCGCGAGCAGATAGCAGCATCTCTGACAGTTCGTTGATGCTGACTCGTGGATCGTTGATATCAACACCCTGTGTCATTGCATCAAACATTGGGTAACCATCAACTTCTTTGGTTGCGCGCACTTCTGAAAGCTCAGCTAATTTCAGCCATACGCTTTCAACAATTTCATAGGCTTGTGCTTGCGTTAAGCGACCTTGGTCAATATCACGTTGATAGAATGGATATAACGCTTTATCAAATCCCATTGGATTAATGGCATAGCTACCATTTTCCAAATGTAAGACTAATTGCAGTAAATAGAATACTTGAACCGCTTCTTTAAAGGTTTCTGCTGGTTTTGCAGGAACTTTACGTAATACAGCCGCACTATCTAATAATTCAGCTTTACGGTATGGGTTACCTTCCATTGCGGCTAAATTCTCTGCTTTTGCAGACAGAATTTGTGCGAAATACAGTGCCGCATCACATGCATAAATCGCTGATTTACAGTAATTAGCTTCGTCCATACTGCTACGATTTACGGCACTACCAATGCTTCTAATTCTGTCTTCAAGCTGTGCTTTAATTGCTAAGAAACCTTGGTTTACCACCAGCATATAATCAGGTGATGCAACGCTATTGTTAATACTTAAGAAACGGTAAATAGAGTCACTACGTACTTCGTCTTCAGTGTGAAAAATCGCACCGCGTGGTGTTGATGACTGGCTGCCGATAATCAGTTCATCTTGTGCAATATAGCTTGGAAAATGGCGGATAAACTCATAAAAACGCTGCGCAGGTTTAATCGCTTGAGGAACACCTGCAATGCTGTTGTCTAATGAATCAAAAATTGTCGCACGCTCTGTACTGATTGAGCTATTACGTGAAACTAAACGTTCTGCCAGCATTTTTACGCGTGGCGTCAAAGAATATTTGGCCATGTGAGGCTCTCCTGATGTTCTTTACTTGACCTAATCGGTATTAATTCGGTTGAGCATTAACTGTGTGATACACCGGCAAATGCCTGACGATACAATGTTTCTAATTGGTGTGTGTTCACGTCACGCGGATTTGTCGGCGTACAGCTATCTCGTAAAGCCTGTCCGACCATTTCCATTAAACGGGCATAAAAGTCCGCTTCACTGACACCGGTATCGCGAATACTCTTCGGCATACCCATTTCATCTTTCAATACATTAATGGCGACGATTAAACTGGTTACCCCTTCTCTTACGGTGCTAGCTGGAAGTCCTAAGCTTTGAGCAAGATAGGCGTAACGTTTTGCTGCTTCACTATTACAATCACCATGAAGATTGGCGTTAAAGGCGACAACATGTGTCATCAATAACGCATTTGCACGACCGTGAGGAACGTGGAATACACCGCCTAATGCGTGGGCAAGACTGTGAGTAATACCCAGCGAAGCGTTAGTAAATGCCATACCTGCAATACAAGATGCGTTATGCATTTTTTCGCGAGCCATCAAGTTGTCACCTTGATGGTGGCAATCAATAAGATGACCAAAGACTAACTTGACGGCTTTCTCTGCCATCGCATCAGAGAAATCAGATGCAGCTTTAGAAACATAAGCTTCTAGTGCATGACAAAGGACATCCATACCTGTATCAGCGGTAATGGCAGGTGGCACAGATTTCACCAACTCAGGATCGAGAATGGCGACATCAGGCAACATAAACTCATCAACCAAGACCAGTTTTTCACTGCGTGATTTAATCACTGAAAAAGAGGTCACTTCAGAGCCCGTGCCACTTGTGGTTGGGATCGCAATAAATTGTGGTTTTGTTCTGTTGCTCTCTTTACGGGTATGCCAGAGGGAGTACATAACGGCTTTCGCGGCATCAATCACTGATCCACCACCGAGTGCGATAACCAAGTCTGGATAATGAGCATCCATGATCTTCATACCACTCACGATGGCTGAAATATCTGGATCTGAAGCAACATCATCGTAGACTTGAAACTCGATACCTCGTTGCATTAACTTATCAGTGACTTTATTTGCAAAGCCAAACTTCACCATTGCTTTATCTGTCACCACAAATGCGCGGCGGGCAGTTAACCCAGAGAGAAAATCCAGTGCATTGGCGCCAAACTGAATTTTGGGTTTTATCAGAAACTCACTCATGTCGTTATTACTCCTTACTGTCCCGATAAACCTTCTCAACAATGGCAACCACTGACATCGCCTTGTAACGATCTTTGTTCAGTGCAAAGTATTCTTCAGCCAACACAACATCGTTGATACCTGCACCTACACTGTCCACTGCAACATAAGTTTTGTTTTTCAGTGGTTTAAGCTCATCATCTAAGGTGGCTATCATTAATAAATTGCTACCTTTAAGTTCTGGGCTTTTTTGTGTCGCTACTACGTGTCCGATTACCTTTGCGAGGATCATGGTTTATATCGCCTTATATCAATGAGTTATTTACTCAGACGTCCGAGAACTTCCTTGATAATGCGTTCCACGTTTTCTTCGGTAATATCACCTTGTTCAATCACTTGCTGCGCGCAAGCACTGACCGTCGTTGCATAAGGAGATGCACCAAAGCGATCATCACCTTGAGTTTGACGTTGTGCAGTAGCACATTCAGCATGAACAGGGGTTAAAGAAGGTGAACGAAAACGGTCATCATCAAGAATGCTGGTCTGGTGATTTGCGCTAGAAACAGCACAAGCAGAAACAGCAACTTGAGCAGCTTCTTGTGCTAAAGGACAAGGTTGTTTCAACTCTTCAACGGTACGCACGCCATAACCTACTTTACGAATATTCAGTAGATTCATAGGGCCAACGTTGTCAGAGCTAGAACCGCCACCAACAGCACCGCACCCTAAAGTAAGTGCAGGAGTAATATTGGTTGTTGCACCGATACCGCCTAATGCCGCAGGGGTATTAATCAGAATACGGTTAACAGGTTTTTCTAAAGAGAACTGACGAATAACATCTTCATTTTTGGTATGAATAACTAAGGTATGACCTAAACCTTCGTTAGTCAGTAATTGCACCACGCGATCGCACGCTGATTTCCAATCTTCTTCGATATACATCCCTAAGATTGGGCATAGTTTTTCGCGTGAATACGGATTTTTTGGTGAAACAGTATCTTGTAATGCGATTAATACACGCGTATTTGCGGGTACGCTAAAGCCTGCACGTTGGCTTAAATAAATCGCATCTTTACCCACAACGGCTGGGTTAATCGTACCGTTAGCACGCAGTAACATTGAAGCCACTTTTGTTGCTTCTTCGTCATTCATAAAGTAAGCACCTTGCGCTAATAGCTCGCGGTGGACTTCGTTATAAATGCAACGTTCTACGATAATGGATTGCTCTGATGCGCAGATAACGCCGTTATCGAATGTTTTACTGGTAATGATATCGCTCACTGCTTTTTTGATATCAGCACTACGTTCGATAAATGCAGGACCATTACCTGGGCCGCCACTGATTGTTGGTGTGCCTGATGCATAAGCTGCACGCACCATACCTTCACCACCAGTCGCTAAAATCAATGACACATCTTTGCTGTGCATTAATTCTTTTGTCGCTTCCAGAGTCAGTAATGTCACACCATCAACAATACCTGCTGGTGCACCAGCTTCTAGTGCCGCTTTTTTAACAATTTCTAACGCACGGAAACTACACTGTTTTGCATTTGGATGCGGAGAGAAAATGATCGCATTACCCGCTTTCAGTGCAATTAGGGTTTTATAGATAATGGTTGATGTTGGGTTAGTTGAAGGAACTAACGCCGTGATAACACCTAAAGGCACGCCAACATCCATGACTTTTTTCACTTTATCGTCATTGATAATGCCAACGGTCTTCATGTCTTTCATATGTTCATACACACGCAATGATGCGAAGGTATTCTTCAGTACTTTGTCTTCCCACTTACCAAAGCCTGTTTCTTCGTTCGCCATTTTTGCCAGCTCTTCTGCATGACGAGCGGCTTCAAATGCAATGTGTTTTACAATACTGTCGATTTTTTCCTGCGAAAACTTAGCATAAACAAGTTGTGCATTTTTCGCGTTACGAACTAGCTCACGAGCCAGTTGTCTGGATTGCAAATCTTTATCTAATGCAACCATGTCTTCCCCCATACAGGAGTTAAAAAATTTAGCTGAATAACTTATTTCTTTGCTTTACAGCACGCCTGAGTGATCAGGCTTTGTGCTGTTGTGCGATTTTCTCGATATCGTTATGCGGTCTTGCAATAACACGAGAAGTCACGACGGTGCCGATACGTTTTGCCGCTTCAACACCTGACTCAACCGCTGCATTGACTGCACCGACATCGCCTTTCACCATCGCTGTCACTAAACCTGAACCGACGTTTTCATAACCAATCAGTTCAACATTGGCTGCTTTACACATTGCATCAGCAGCTTCAATGCAAGCGACAAGACCTTTGGTTTCAACTAGACCTAGTGCTTCTTTCATATTTATTTCCTTCGTTATTCAGTCACTTTGTACTGGGCAACGATTTTTTGAATATCGTTATGTGGACGAGCGATGACTAATGAAGTCACAACCGTACCAACACGTTGAGCAGCTTCTAAGCCAGATTCCACAGCGGCTTTAACGGCACCTACATCACCTTTCACCATCGCAGTTACTAAACCTGAACCCACATTTTCGTAGCCGATTAACTCAACATTTGCCGCTTTACACATCGCGTCAGCTGCTTCAATACAAGCAACCAGCCCTTGAGTTTCAATAAGTCCTAATGCATCACCCATACGTTCTCCTAAGGCAGAAACTATGCCTTGTGTTTAATAACAATCTTGTTGATGTCATTGTGAGGACGAGCAATCACGAGCGATGTAACAACTTCACCCACGCGTTGTGCTGACTCCACACCTGAATCCACTGCAGCTTTCACTGCGCCTACGTCGCCTTTCACCATCGCAGTCACGAGACCTGAACCCACATTTTCATAGCCAATAAGTTCAACGTTCGCGGCTTTACACATAGCGTCAGCGGCTTCAATACATGCCACCAGACCTTTGGTTTCGATCAGACCTAATGCATCACCCATTTTCATTTCCTCCGAGAAGCCGTTTAACGGTTTACGTTTGCCCATTGTGTCTGCGTGGTGATTTTTTAAACGCAGACGTTGGTTTCAAAATCACTATAACGCGCAAAAAAGAAAACAAAATATAAATCCATGATTTGAATACATATAGAATTTAACTCTGCCATTTAGCGTTATTTATGCCTCTATTTATCTTTTCATACTGCTAATTTCATTTTTTCATCGTTATAAATTTATTGAATTTCATAAAAAATAGATTAAAAAACAGGCAAATTAACTTTGTTAGAAGGATGTTGAAAAGGTGCAAAAAGCCAGTACATATCGACGGGAAAGATGTGCGGAATATCACTGATATTTGAACGTGAGATCAATAATTGAAAAAGGCTAAATCGAGTCTATATACAAATCGTGCTATTTTTTTGTTGATAACGTATTTATCAAAGTTAAACCTTTACTACGGTGTATAAAAAATAAAGATGGGTACTCTTTACTATAAATATCATGCAGACAATCGGTTCAAATTAAGGAATAGGCAAAAGAGTTAAAATCAGGAATATGTGAGAAAAGAAGATTAATTAAGAGGATGGGATATATTGAGTTTTAGATAAACAAAAAGGCGGCTATATGGAGGCCACCTTGCAAAAATAAGATCAGATAATCAGGGCAATTAATCGAATTTACTACCCGGCTTTAAGGTACAAATATAGAGTGGTGAATTGAGCGAACTTAAAAGTAATGTTTTCTCATTTAGCTTCTGTGCATTAATAAATAACCCATCATGACTATCTGACATTTCACGCATAAAATAGTCAAAAATCACATCAGGAGATTCATCAATTGATGATGCACTAGCATCCCATTGGCTAACAAAATAGTGACGTTCAGTCGGTGAAACACGCTTAGTTGTATAATCAAATTTCACATAGCGTTGTAAATACAACCACCCTGCTTTTGAGGTGGTATAACCTTCAACGACAATTGACCCTTTACCATTGGCACCAAATGAAAAATGAATATTGCCATTTACATTTTCATCTTCCATATTTTCAAAACGCATAATGCCTTTGGTTGAGCAAACCATGACACCTTCATTTTTAATGGTTAATAATCTTGTTGCTGCATAAGTGGCGACCAAGATAAAAATCAGGGCCGATAAAAAACATAAAAGTTTCCCTGAGATTTTCATTAGTATTTCCAAGAATAGTAAAAGTAATTGTCACAATAACTAAATGGATTATCTTCGTTCTTAGCGCAGTGCGCTAAAAATACTCGCCCCAATCCATTTGTTTGTAATTTATCACCATAAAAGAAAACAAATCGCTCACCTTTCGCACACTGTAAATTAAGCTTCTTTCTTACAGCGTCAAAATTGCGAACATAATTATCACTTACCGCAGAATTAATCATGGCTTCATTAGAAAGTAACTCACAATCATTATGCGTTAATGGTGTCAGCGAAATTGGCTTTGATTGATGTTGATTAAAAAAGATGATCACCGCAAGAAATACTGCCCCTAATAAAAAACCGATGCTGGCTAAATACCAACAAATTTCGGGTTTCTGTGTTTTTTCAGGCGCTTCTTCTTGTGTAGACTCTAAAGGTGTTTGAGTTTGCGTTAAAGATAAAGGTGTCGTTGTTTCAACAGCTATTTGATTTTCATCTTTAACTAAAATAGGTGCTTCTTCATTTGTTTGAGTTGAAGGTAATAGCGTTGAATCATCAATGAGTTCAACTGAAATATCTGGATTAAATTCTAATCGTCCTTTCGCAATAGTAACAATGATATTTTCAATACCATAATGACGAAATGTTTTTCGTAATAAACTCAAATATTGGTTTAAATTACTGTTTGATGAAACTAATCCGTTATCATCCCAAACCCGTTTTAATACTTCATCACGATTAACAACTCCAGGGTGCTGAATAAAATAAAAGAGTAACGCATTTGCGGTAATAGAAAGATGTGTATCAACACTCTCTTTTTCTAACGATATCGCGCCATCCGTTGCGTCGTAATAAATTAAGGCATTTATTTTGTATTTCATTGTGCCCTCATTCATCCTGATTAAAATTACTGATTTGCTGTGTTTGCCATATAGTCAAATGTCATCTCAGATAATCTTTCAACTAATGCACTACGCTCTTCTTGTGAAATCGTAGGACCTTCTGTTAATTCAGATAACCAAAGACCATCTGCGGCATAACGAATTAATGTCCCTAAATAACTATTATCTAATTTATCGCCTTTGGCTAAATGTTCTAACATCCAATCACGCCAGCATTTACGCATAATAGGTTCGTTTGGCATTGCTAAAGACAATATAGCTAATTGGCGACTTTCGTCTGACTGTTTTAAATCAGAAATATAAGTTAAATATGCGCGAGAAAAACGCCCCGCTTCAATAGGATCATTTTCCATAATAACTGCAATGCGACTATCCATAATACCTAATAGACGCTTAAAGACTGCATGCACCAATTCTAGTTTTCCAGGGAAATGATGAAGTAATCCACCTTTACTTACACCCGCTTCTTTTGCGACGGCATTTAAAGAGAGAGACGCTATTCCTTCATTAGCCACAATAATGCTTGCCGCTTCCAATAATTGTTCTTGAACTCGGATAGGATCTTTTTTTCGGTGATGCGCAGTTGTATTCATGCATAGGATGATACCGACCAGTCGGTATGTTCCTTATTGATCGAAATCAATCCCTTTTAGACTCGTACTTATTATATGTAAATAATGCAGTTGACTTCACATTCCTTTATTTTTCAATCAAACTTAATTTAAAAAATAAAATTATTTTACAGATTTGATCCTGATGATAAAGTAATAAATTTCATATAAGGTAAATTTGATTTTTATCAAAAATCACTGTATTGATTAACTACTTCATTAATGATGGTAAATAAAATAAAGAAATCAATATCAAATTAATTTCTTTATTTAAAATTAAATTTATTTTTTATAAAAATAGAATTAGCATTATTTAAAGAGTATTAAATTTAGTGCCATTTTTAATTTTACTAAGAAACAACCTAAGAAGTTCATCATCTGTTGGAATGGTATCATAACTATTTTCCTCAGATAACGTATCACCAGAAGGTGAAGTATAAATATCCTCCTCATAAAAATCAATAGAATCAAAAACCTCACTATATGTATTATCAACTGTGACTAAGTTATTTTCTTCTATTGATTCATATATATTTTCTTCTGGATTTTTTATTTCTTCATATATATGTTTCTCTGGATTATCTGTTGATTCATATCCACTTTCACCTGAATCATATATTGAATTATATCCATTATCAACTGAACCATATATTGAATTACATTTACTTTTATCTAAACCATCCATTCCACATTGACTATTTAAAAACATTTTTATAGAAGAGAGCGAGGATTTTCCTAAAGGTTTAATATTTTCGCAGAATTTAATAAGCTCAAGTCCATCGAATTCCGAACCTGTTGAAACCTGTCTAAAAGGAGTATTGCTATTAAATAAACCCGTTATACCAGAACTCAGATTAGAAAAAAAATCAACAATGTTATTTATTACTTTCCCTACTCCCATTGTCAATTGATTCGCCGTATCTCTAAATATAGAAGTAATACTCATAATATATCCTTATATTAATGATAATAAATTCAAAATATCCAAACATACTAATAAAACAAAAAATTTTAAATATAAAAAAACCTCCTTTAAATAAAGAAGGCTTTTAATTCTTAGCGTAATAACTTTAATTAAATACTGGCTTTTAATGCTTGTTCTAAATCTTCTAAAATATCATCAATATGTTCAATACCAATAGATAAACGAATTAAATCGCGTGAAACACCTGCCCGTTCTAGCTCTTCATCATTTAATTGACGGTGTGTGGTTGATGCTGGGTGACATGCTAATGACTTTGCATCACCAATATTCACAAGGCGAACAATGAGTTGCAATGCATCAATAAATTTAGCACCCGATTCTGCTCCCCCTTTAATACCAAAAGAGAGAATACCCGCAGGTTTACCCGACATATAACGTACCGCTAAATCATGCTCTGGGTGATTGCTTAAACCCGCATATTTAACCCATGCCACTTGAGGATGATTTTGCAGATATTCTGCCACTTTCTGTGCATTTTCAGTATGCCGATCCATACGCAACGCCAGCGTTTCTAACCCTTGTAGAATTAAAAAAGCATTAAATGGCGACAGCGCAGCACCTGTTCCGCGCAAAGGTGCAACACGACATCTTGCTATATAAGCCGCAGCACCAAAGTGCTCAACATAATTTACCCCGTGATAAGAAACATCAGGTGTATTTAATATTTCAAAACGATCTTTATGCTCAGCCCAAGGGAATTTACCAGAATCAACAACAATGCCGCCAATCGAATTACCGTGGCCACCAATATATTTAGTTAAAGAGTGAATAATAATATCCGCACCATGTTCAAAAGGACGGCATAAATAAGGTGTTGCAACGGTATTATCAACAATCAAAGGCACACCGTGACGATGAGCAACATCAGCCAATGCTTGAATATCGACAATATTTCCGCTTGGATTTGTGATGGTTTCACAAAATACCGCTTTTGTTTTATCGTCAATTAACGCTTCAAGAGCAGCAATATCATCATGAGGAGCAAAACGCGCTTCAATACCAATACGAGGAAATGTGTGCGCCATTAAGTTATAAGTACCGCCATAAAGCTTAGCGACAGAAACTATATTGTCACCCACTTGTGCAATAGTTTGAATTGCATAAGTAATAGCTGCCATACCTGACGCTACGGCAACTGCTGCAATTCCCCCTTCTAATGCCGCAACACGTTTTTCTAATACATCATTGGTTGGATTCATTATACGGGTATAGATATTGCCGGGCACTTTTAAGTCAAAAAGATCCGCACCATGCTGCGTATCATCAAATGCATAAGATGTCGTTTGGTAAATAGGTACAGCAACGGCTTTTGTGGTTGGATCAGGTGAATAACCAGCGTGAACAGAGAGTGTCTCAAGTTTCATAGCAATTCCTTTTTTATTGCATTTGTTCTTATAGTATTACTTATACTCTAAATAATTCGAGATGCAGCTAAGCGACAAGTGAATAAGTTATTAATCAACAATGCTGCAACTTGAAGTATGATCAGTATAGATAAGCCGATATTTCCCTCATCGCATAGTGAAAAAATTTCAACTTACACAGATGCCTATTTTTTCAAATATAATTTTTTGATCCGACAACCTCTATTTACGCCAAGATTTAACTTAAAAACCCTCTATTTTATGTTATTTAGCCATTTTAAGTGGTTTTATCGTTTTTTGACGAGTTGCTAACCAGCAAATTAAAGAGCCACCAGTCACCATCATTACGCCTTGCCAAAATGAGAAAGAGAGTGCGGTAGACAATAATATTGATGAGAATGCCGTAGAAATAACGGGAGTAAAATAAGAGAGTGTGGCTAATAAGGTCACATTTCCTCTGATCATGCCGATTGTCCAAGCCGCATTTGCAAGCCCAATAGCCGCACCCGTTATTAATAGTAGCGTGATACTTTTTGTATTCACGATCCACTCTACTGGTGCTGAAAATAGGTATTGCCCCCACAATGCAAGTGACGTTAATAAAAAGAAAGGTACAATGCCGTTATTCCCGCCAGACATAAGGCGAGTTAAATTGCTATAAAACGCCCATAGAATGGCACCTGAAAACGCCAATATATAGCTTAATGGATTACTTTGAATATTCTTCCATAAACCGTCAATTGTCAGCGGATTATCGCCACTCACAACCCAGACTAATCCACTAAATGCACATAACAATCCGACAATCAGTAAAATAGAGAATCGCTGCTTATTAAGTATTACGGCAAGCGCCAGTGTAAAACTAGGCCATAAATAATTCACCATTCCTAGCTCTATGGCTTGTGTTCTGTCTGTTGCAAATCCCAAAGCCAAAGATAAACAGACTTCATAAGTAACAAATAATAGCCCTCCCCAGAAAAGATAGCGTTTAGGAAAGCGTGATAACTTAGGTACACCTAAAATCAAAATAAGAAAGAGTGTACCTGTGGTATAAATCAGTGCGGCACCCCCTACGGCACCAAAATACTCACTAATATTACGAATTAAGCCAACAATGGTGCTCCAAAGTAGAATGGCAACAATGCCATATAATGTCCCTTTTGATGAGCTAGATATCATTTTTTTGCCTTCGGGTTCAAGATCCTGTCATTAGAGCCGATATTAAAACAGAATCAATGTAATTGCTTTAATTACTATCATGCAAAAAATGAAAAACGAATAGGCAAAAATAAAAATGAAATCTTGAGCAATGAAACATTTTGTTACAATTTATATTGAAAATAAAATATATTGATTCACTCCCCTTAGTTGTAAAAAAAGAGAGAAGAATTATGGATTGTAAAATTATGACATCTAATTTCAAAAAAAATGAATTAATATTACTTCTATTTTTTTTATAAAAAACAAATTTAAATCTTTTATTTCTGTAAAAAAACATTCTATTTCGTTTCTTTTTCCCTCAATACGTGTAAATTTTTATTTCACCATGTAAATATTTTTATCATAAAATATATATTATGAAACATAATGTTATACGTATAAACACCTTATCCATTTTGGAGGATCATTATTTGACTACAAAAAACACAATAAATATCAATCAGATAAATTCAAAATTAGCATACATTATATAAATTTATGTATTTTTCTATTTGTTAACATTAATTTTTACCTATAGTTAACAGATTATCAGTAGTTTTTAACTATCAAACCACTCAAAAATGATCGTTTTAAACGATTTCTATAATTTTTCTAGCCCATCTATAATTTTCGTAAATTTGACTTAAGTGCAATATGCATTTTATTCCTATTTAATTAAATTTTGATCTATCTACTCTTATTTTAATAAGTGTATTAATAATTCTATTTACGCTTCTCAAACCTATTTTAATCACTGTTTCTTCATTTATATAGAAATGATAAGCAGAGTTAAATATAGCTTATTTTATTAAGCTAAAAACAAAGATATATATTGAAAATATAGGAACAATGAATGAAAAAGTTATTATTATCTGCAATTATTACTTCAACAATGGCAGTCATGGCTGCACCTGCACTAGCAGCAACTACCACCACTGTAAATGGCGGTTCTGTTAACTTCGAAGGTTCTGTTGTTAATGCAGCTTGTGGTGTTGATAGTAGCTCATCAAACCAAACTGTTCGCTTAGGTCAATTCCGTGTTGCTGAATTCGCAGCGAAAGGTGATGAAACAGGTCGTATTCCTTTTAGTATCAAATTAAATAATTGTGATACTACAGTATCAACTAATGCTGCAATTACCTTCAACGGTACGGCTTCAAGTGGTGATGCAAATGCGTTTGCATTACAAGGTGCTGATGCGGCAGAAAATATTGCCTTAAAAATCACTGATTCTACTAGTGCAATTGTTGCGCCAAACCAAGCTTCTACAACTCAAAAACTAATTGATGGTGAAAACCAATTAAATTATAACGCCTCCCTTATTTCGACTGAAGATGCGGTTAAGGCAGGTAGCGCAAACGTTACCACAAACTTTATGGTGACTTACTCTTAATTGCTTTATGACTTTTGATTGATGTCTTATTGCCAAGGACGGCATATTTTTCTATCAAAATATTATTGCGATATCTTTATTACTTGATAATTTTTATTATGAAAAAGACACTTATTTTCCTTATTACGTTTTTATTTCCGTTATTTTCTTACTCTAATGGCGTTTCATTAGGTGCAACACGTATTGTTTATAATTCCAATATTAAACAAACGAATCTTGTAGTAACGAATTCAGATAAAGAAAATAGTTTTTTAATTCAATCTTGGGTTTCAGATATCGAAGGAAATAAAACAGCTGACTTTATTGTTACACCTCCTTTATATATTCTTGATGCTAATAAAGAAAATGCATTAAGAATTATGTATGTCGGTAAATCATTACCAAAAGATAAAGAAAGTTTATTTTGGATGAATGTAAAAGTTATACCTTCATTACAAGAAGGGCTTGATAAAGAAAATACCATGCAAATTGCAATACAAAGTCGAATTAAATTATTTTATCGCCCAAGTATTTTACCAGCTTATAGTGAAAAATTTGCTAATGAAATTAAGTTTTCTTATCAAAATGGTGAGCTTATTGCCACTAATCCAACGCCTTATTATATTACGATGGTGAATCTAGCCGCGGCTGGTAGTCAACTTCCATCAAGTATCATGCTCAATCCTTTATCCCAATTAACATTGGGAAAAATAAATCGAAATGAAAATACAATTTCATTCCAAACAATTAATGATTACGGCGCACAGACCCCAGTATTAAAAAAAGAAATTACTCATTAATAATTACATCTGCTTTTAGCTTGTTGGTTAAAAATCATGGTTAATAAAAATACAGTTTGTTTTCTTTTTTCTGGCATCATCACGATTTCATTAATATTGCCATTTCCTTCATATAGTGCAAACCGATTTAATCCTGCATTTTTATCTGATTCACCTGAAGCAGTCACTGATTTAAGCTATTTTGAAGCAGGAAACAGTATTAAACCTGGTGATTATCCTCTGGATATTATTTTTAATAATGAATACCTACGAAATGAAAGCATTCATTTTATTAGCAATAATAAAAATGTGATCCCTTGTTTAAATAAAGCTTTTTTACAGTCACTAGGGATTAACATTAAGTTAATTACTGATTTTGATTTAAAATCAGAAAAAGAATGTATTGATATTTCGGATTCTATTCCTGATACCAGCGTTAATTATGATATTGAAAAACAAGCATTAAAAATTCAAGTACCTCAAGCCGCATTAAATCTCCAAGCACGAGGTTATATTCCACCAGAAAAATGGGATAACGGAATTACCGCAGGTTTATTAAATTACAGTTTTAGTGGTGCCAACAACTGGGGAAATTCTCATAATAATAGCTATTACCTTAATCTACGTAGCGGGATCAATATTGGCGCTTGGCGATTGAGAGATTATTCCACATGGAATTCATCAAATGGAAAGCACCAATGGGATCACATCAATACCTATCTTCAACGAAATATTGTGTCATTAAGAAGTCAGTTAAAAGTTGGCGATAGTTATACCTCATCAACATTATTCGACAGCGTTAATTTCCGAGGTGTTTCTTTAGAAAGTGATGACACCATGTTGCCAGATAGCCAACGAGGATTTGCACCTGTTGTAAGAGGTATTGCAAGTGGCAATGCCAAAGTTGTTATTCGACAAAATGGCTATGTTATTTATCAGACTTTTGTCTCACCTGGTGCATTTGAAATTCGCGATCTTTATCCCACTTCAAATAGTGGTGATTTATATGTCTCGGTTGAAGAGAACGATGGAAGTAAGCACGACTATATTGTGCCTTATTCTGCTGTGCCTATTTTACAACGAGAAGGTCAAAAAAAGTTTGTTATTCAAGCGGGTGAAGTTCGCCAAGATAACCAAAATAAAAAGCCTCGCTTTATCCAAGGTCATCTTATTTATGGTCTGCCTTATGACAGCACCGCTTACGGTGGTGCATTAATTACCTCTGATTATCAATCTTATGCACTAGGTGTAGGTCGGAATATGGGAACTTTAGGTGCATTCTCAACGGATATCACCTTTGCCCATAGTAAATTACCTGATAATTCGACTTCTGAAGGGTACTCCCTGCGCTTTCTCTATGCCAAATCATTAAACCAATTTGGAACAAATTTTCAATTATTAGGATATCGCTATTCCACTTCGGGTTTTTATACGCTAGATGAAACACTTAATACTCGAATGTCAGGCTATCTCTATGAAAATAATAAAGAAGAACCATTACGCTATTTTAATTTATACAATAGAAAAAAAGGCAGTCTTCAAGTGAATTTATCACAGCAACTTGGAGATTATGGTTCTATTTTCATGACAACCAATTGGCAAAATTATTGGGAAACTAATGAAAAAAATGTTCTGTTTCAAGCGGGTTATAACGGCAATGTAAAAGGCCTCTCTTACAATATTATTTATGGATACAACCGCATGATGAATAGCGGTCAGCGCGATCAAACGCTCTCTTTAGGTATTTCAATTCCATTGCAATTATTAATGCCTTCAAGCTATCAATCCGTAAATAGCGCTTATCTCACTTATAACTATAGTCATAATGATAATGGTTATTCAGCACATAATGCTGGTGTAGCAGGCACATTATTTGAAGATAACACGCTCAATTACAGTGTTCAGCAAGGATATAGCAACCAAGGCGGAAGTTATACGGGTAACGCGGCATTAGGTTATCAAAGTCGCTATGGCAACCTTAACGTGGGCTATAACTATAATAAAGAGGCTCAACAACTGAATTATAGCGTTGCTGGAGGGATGTTACTTCACAGCGAAGGTTTAACATTAAGCCAACCTTTAAGCTCAAATGCCATTCTCGTTGATGCTCGCAAAACCGCAGATATTCCTATCGATAATGCAACAGGGATTTATACCGACTGGCGTGGATTTGCCGTTATTCCTTACGCAACCGCTTATCGCCAAAATAAAGTCGCGCTTGATACCACAGCACTTCCTGATAATGTCGAAATTGAACAGAATATTCAGCAAGTTATTCCGACCCAAGGCGCTGTTATCAAAGTAAATTTTGATGCTAAAACAGGATATCGCCTACTCCTAACACTGCAACGACAAGGGCGCCCACTTCCTTTTGGTGCCATAGCATCTGACAAGCAAAATCACCTCTCCGGCATTATTGGCGATGATGGCTTGCTTTACCTTTCTGGTGTCCCTGAATCAGGTGTATTAGATATTCGTTGGGGAAATCGTGCGTCTGAGCAGTGCCAAGTAAATTATAAATTACCAGAAAATCAACATGATGAACCTTTTGTAAAAATGACACAGGAGTGCCAATAATGCATAAACTCACGCTTATTTTGGCTCTATCACTCCTTTTTATGACTAAAGGATATGCCTATGACACCTTAGTGCAAATTCATGCACGAGTGACAGGCAACACCTGTACCGTTGAGACAAACTCAGAAAATATTACAGTGAAACTTGGCGACATTGCGACGAAAGACTTCACATCAACGGCGATGAGCCAACAACGAACACCTGTTATTCCTTTTAGTATTAAACTAGTGGACTGTCAGCCAGAGGCCAGTGCGGTGAAAGTCAGTTTTAACGGTACAGGTGATCTCTCTGATAATACATTACTGGCGATTAATGATAATGGCGCAAAAGGTGTCGCTATTTCAATTATGGATAAAAATAGAACATCAATCGCAGTTAATGATAAAAGCCAATCTTATCCCCTGTTACCTAATCAAGATAATACCCTGCAATTTTACGCTCGCTATGTCGCCACTCAGGTACCAGTCAGTGCAGGACAAGCCAATGCAACCACCACATTTTTATTGGAGTACCAATAATGAAACGTATTTTATTCCCCCTTACATTACTGGTTTCCCTTGTTTTTCTTCCCACAGAAATGGCATGGGCGGTGGCAGATCCTCTTGTAGTTTCACCGCCTCCAATGAATTTTGATGGCGCTGCGGATGGCACACCCGCAGGCACTCCCATTACCTCAACATGGATAGGTGAAACTTCCGTTCATAATGGCTTTAAATGTGAAAATAAGTTCTTACAAAAATGTTGGGTAGAAACACTGTATGCCAATGCGTTAGGCTCAAAAATTAGTGGTATTTACTATTACGAAGGGGGAAATCGTTATCCCGTTTATTCACTGCCTGGAGTCAAAGGCATTGGCTATGCTTTCGGCCTAAAAGATAACAATGACAGTGTTTCTTATGTACCAATTGATGTTAATAATGGTTCTGGTGCAACCATCATTTATCCAGCAGCAGGCTCTACTGTTAACCATAATGTTGACCGAGTTTCGTTAAAAGGCAAAGTTGTGTTTGTTGTCACAGATGAACACTTAGAAACGGGTATTTATAATATTCCTTATACCGTTATCGCCAATACTTGGTCTGAATATGGTGGTGCACATAAAGGTAATAACACCTCTCTCGTTGCTATTAATCCAGTGACAATCACCATTAAAGCCAGAGGTTGTACGGTCAATACGAAAAATCTCACCTATGAATTAGGCGATATCTCAATGCGAGATATGGCAACCATTGGTTCAACGTCAAAAACACAAAGTAAGCCCATTTCTGTCACTTGTGATACCAACGTTCACCTATATGCCAGCATGACCGATCAATCTACCTATTCTAATAATACAGATGTACTCACACTAACATCAGACTCTGATGCTTCGGGTATTGGGATACAGTTTCTTTTTAATGATAATCCAACCCCTGTCGTTTATGGGCCTGATATCAGTGCGACTGGACAACCTAATCAACGTTTACTTCATATAACAACTTCTAATAACGAAAACTACACATTAAACCTGTCAACTCGCTATATCACGACTGGAACACTAAAACCTGGTAAAGCAAACGGGTTAGCCAGTCTGACTTTTTCTTATCAATAATGATTTGAATTTTTAAGGCTGATTAAATGATTGATAACAGCAAAACCATTAATTTTCGTATAGGGCAACGAATACGTCATTTACGAAAGAAATTAAAATACTCAGGAACCCTTTTTGCTCAAGAGTTAGGAATAAGCCAACAACAACTTTCTCGTTATGAACGGGGAACAAATAGGATAAGTATTGAATTTATTTATCTGATTTCTGAAAAATTTGATGTTCATATTAGTTATTTTCTACAGAGCAATTATTTAATTAATATTGAACAACAACGCAAAACGCAAGAAAAAAACAGTCGACTTGTTGCTGAATGTTGTATAAAAAAATAATACAAGTCACGCTTATTTTCTTTAATTATCTTTGGCTTACACAACCTCTCTCATTTATTTTTACTGCTAACTTAATGGAAACCTTATGCCTTTTTCGACATGAAAAAAGCCACCTTTATAAAGGTGGCTTTTTAGCAAATAAGATGCGATTAGCGTCCCGCTTTTAATTTTTGATAATAGCTTTCATACAACACTGTTGCATCACCCACATCATTTTGCCATTCGCCTTTATTGATAATCTCTTCTGTTGGATAAAGAGAATTATCTTTAGTGATCACATTTGGCAGTAGTTTTTGCGCGGCGAGATTAGGTGTTGGGTAACCAATGTTTTCAGCCACTTTTGCTGCGATTTCTGGGCGTAATAAGAAGTCGATAAGTTTATGTGCACCTTCGACATTTTTGGCATTAGCAGGGATCGCTAAGCTATCCATCCAGAAAATACCCCCCTCTTTTGGCCACACCATTTCAATAGGTGCACCAGCATCACGAGCAATAAATGCAGAGCCATTCCAAATCATCCCTAAATTGACTTCCCCTTGCATATAAGGGTTAGCAGGATTATCTGAATTAAAGGCTAATACGTTTGGCATCAGCTTTTGTAGCTCTTTATAGGCTTCTTCAATCTCTTTAGGATCGGTTGTATTACCCGAATAGCCTAATTTTAATAATGCCATTTGGAAAACTTCACGGGCATCATCGGTTAATAACAGGCTATCTTTATATTCAGGTTTCCATAAATCTGCCCATGAAGTAATGCTACTCACATCAACTTCATCGCTATTAATACCAATAGCAGTCGCCCCCCAAATGTAAGGAATGGAGTAATCGTTTTCTGGATCGAATGATTTATGTAAGAGGCTAGGATCGAGATTATCAAAATTGGTTAATTTTGATTTATCGATTTTTTGTAGCATACCTTCATGACTCATTTTAGAAATAAAATAAGTAGAAGGAACCACCAAGTCATAAGCACCTTCTTTATAGGTCTTTAACTTGGTATACATGCTTTCATTGGATTCATAGGTGGAATAAATCACCTTAATCCCAGTTTCTTTCGTAAACTGTTCAAGCAGACCAGGCGGCACATACTCCGTCCAGTTGTAGAAATATAATGTCTTACCATCATCAGCCGATGCTGTGCCGATACTTAATGCCATTACGCTGGCAGCAAGTACTGAGGACCACTTTTTCATTTATGTTTCCTTCAGTGGTTGATGCGTTAATATCAAATAGGCAGCGAGCCTACCTCCAACAGATTGGTCTTCAAGACCCCAAAAAGTGCGAGAAACTCGCACTAATGCATGTTTACGCTTTGCCAGTTCTGTCTCTTAAAATCAACTGACTAATTAATACTAATACTAAAGATAGACCTAAAAGGATGGTTGCAAGCGCATTCACTTCTGGCGAAACGCCCACTTTTACCATTGAGTAAATTTTCAGTGGTAAAATTTCATAGCTTGGCCCTGTCACAAAAGAGGAAACGACAACGTCATCCATAGATAACGTAAAGCTTAATAACCAACCTGAAGCTACTGCTGGCATTGCCAGAGGCATAATGATTTTACGTAAAATAGTAAATTCACCTGCCCCTAAATCTTTAGCAGCTTCCAGCATTTTTACATCAAACCCACTTAATCGTGAATACACAGTCACCACAACAAAAGGCAGGCAAAATGTAATATGTGAAAATAGAAGCGACCAAAATCCTAATGAAACACCTAGGATCATAAACAGTACCAGTAGCGAAATCGCCATCACAATATCTGGCGACATCATGACGACAAACAACATACCACCGACAAATTTTTTGCCGCGAAAACGGTAGCGATAAAGAGCAACCGCCGCCAATGAGCCGATTAATGTGGCGAATGTCGCAGAGGTGACCGCCATTGTTAATGAATGTCCAGCCGCTTGAAGCAGACTGTCATTATTAAATAAAATGGCGTACCAATCTGTGGTAAAGCCTTTCCAGTTGATCCCGAAACGTGATGAGTTAAAAGAGTTAACTATCAGAATGATGATCGGGATATAAAGATACGCGTAAATAATGGACATAAATCCACCACGCAATAACCGTCCTATCATTCTATTTCTACCTTCTTATGCAGTAGCTTCACGGCTCGGTAATACACAAACAGCATTAATCCCATCACCAATGTTAAACAAATACTTGTGGCTGCACCGAAAGGCCAGTCACGAATATTTAAGAATTGGCTCTTAATTACGTTACCAATTAATAAGTTTTTCGCGCCACCCATTAAATCAGCAACAAAGAATAAGCCCATCGCAGGTAACATCACGAGTAAACAACCCGCAATAATGCCCGGCATTGTTAATGGAATAATAATACGAATAAAGGTTTGAAATTTATTAGCACCTAAATCGCGCGCTGCTTCTAAACAAGGTTTATCTAACTTTTCAATGCTGGAATATAACGGTAATACCATGAAAGGTAATAAAATATAAACCAGCCCCAGTACAACGGCTTCTGGGGTATAAATAATTCTGAGTGGCTTATCAATAAGTCCAATCCACAACAGGAATTCGTTAAAATAACCTTTTGTACTTAGGAATATTTTTAATCCATAAATACGAATAAGCGAGTTTGTCCAAAAAGGTACAATCAATAAAAACAACATTAATGGCTGTATTTTCTTAGGCATTTTTGCAAGGAAATAAGCAAAGGGATAACCTAATAATAAACAAGCTAATGTTGCGACTACCGCCATATTAATAGAATGCAGTAACACTTCTGCATACATCGGATCAAATAAGCGATAGTAGTTATCGAGTGTAAAGACCATCTCGACAAGGTTGGCATCATTACGCGTTAAAAAACTGGTCGCAATGATCATGATATTCGGCAAGAAGACGAACAGCATCAACCAACCCACAACACCTGTAATAACGATGTTTTGAAATAGTTTACGTGTTTTCTTCATCTGCCAGTACGACCTCCCAGCTTTCAACCCAAGTTACTGCAATTTTTTGGTCTAACGAGTGATCAACATCTGGATCATCTTCATTAAAGAATTCACTGACCATTACCACCTTGCCATTTTCCATTTCAACAACAGAATCTAGCGTCATGCCTTTATAGTTACGTTCACGAACATAACCAATCAGCCCAGGAAGGTTTTCAAGATCGTGAATTTCTTCAACACGGAGATCTTCAGGTCGAAGTAATACTTTGAGTTGCTGATTTTGTGTCACAGGTAATGTGGTATAAATATCACATTCATGACCTTCAACATCAGCACGAATACGCGTTTCATCAATACGATGGAGTACTCGCGCATCAAAGATATTAATTTCACCTATAAATTGCGCAACAAACAGATTTGTTGGCTCTTCATAAATTTCACGTGGAGTACCATCTTGCTCAATACGCCCTTCACGCATCACCACGATCCGGTCTGACATGGTCAGCGCCTCTTCTTGGTCATGAGTCACGAAAATAAAGGTGATCCCTAATTTACGTTGTAAGGCTTTTAATTCATTTTGCATCTGTTTACGTAATTTGTAATCCAGTGCAGATAATGATTCATCAAGCAATAAGACCTTGGGTTTATTCACAACAGCACGCGCAATCGCAACACGTTGTTGTTGTCCACCAGAAAGGTGTGCTGGGCGGCGTTGTGCGAAATCTTCAAGTTGCACCATACGCAATGCTTCTTCAACGCGAATATTAATCTCATCAGCAGGTGTTTTCTGCATGCGAAGACCAAATGCGACGTTTTCAAAAACAGTCATATGTGGGAAAAGCGCGTAACTTTGAAAAACCGTATTTACAAAACGTTGTTCCGCTGGGATATCCGTAATATCTTGTCCATCAAGGATAATTTGCCCATCGTCAACGTCTTCTAAACCCGCGATTAAACGCAAAACCGTCGTCTTACCACAGCCCGAAGGACCGAGGATGGTTAAAAACTCGCCATGGTTGATAGTGAGATCGAGGCGGGAAATAATTTGTTTTCCGTCGAAACCTTTACTTAAGGATTTTAATTCGACAACTGGTGTCAGAGATGTTTTCTCAGTCATTTAAGGTAATACTCTATCCCGAAGAATAATGCAGATAGAACCGCCACTGGAAAAGACTGTGTGAGCTGCCGGAGCATTATGCTCCACAGAAGCCCAAAACCAGCGACGCCGTATGTATAGTACAAGCGGAAAATGATAAACGCAGTGACGTGAAATTGAAAGCAAAAAGGTGCATAAACAATGAAAAACTATTCATATTTAAGTTTTTCATCATAAACCATGCCCTTTAGGGTTTAGGCTAAAAATACAATAAAATCATAATGCTATTAATTTATATAAATCGTAAAAATCGATTAAGTTTATAATTAAATAAATTTTCTCTTAGAAGTTGTCTAATCGCCTTATTTTCCTATAAAAACTTATTAGCTCGTTTATTTGCAACGCTATTTTATGGTCGTTGTTTATACAAGAAAAGTTGATTGAATTACGCTTCTTTTTATATTTTCATCTTATTATGATGATAAAAACTTTATATATCATATAGATGAAATTTAAATAACACCTCCTAATATTTAGAAGGTGTTAAGGGAATTAATACTATTGTGCTTAATGACGTTTTATTAGTTTTTTTAAATACAAAATTGCGTTATTCACATTCGGTAAAGGGCCAATTTTGTCATTTAACAGTGGAAAAGTGCCTGTTCTAATTAATAAGTCACGCATTTGTATCGGCGTTAACACACTGTTTGTACGGTCTTTATACCAAGATTGGATCACAGCAGCGGCTCCCGCAACTAAAGCACTGGCTGATGATGTTCCACTAAAATTAGCGGTATAAGTATGGTTATCATCACTTCGAAACAGATCACCATAACCCGCTGTTGCAACATCCTCTCCCCACGCTTGTACATGAATAGGTGAACCATGCGTTGAAAAAGGTAATCGATTTAATGTATAAGGCGAACCTGCACCAACACGTATTGAGTTATTATCATGGCGTTGTCGGTAACTTTCATAAGCAGGTAAATCCAGATCTACGCCCCCATTACCTGCTGCCATAATCACAATGATCCCAGCATCTGTTAATGCGCGAGTCGCTTCCCAAATATGCATTTCATAATCCGCAGGTACATAAGCTTGATGTTCACAAATTGTCTGCATTTCATATAAAACAATATCACCAGCATGTAATATGCGTTTACTCGCAATAATCGCATCAATACGCCCACAAGTTAATTCAGAGATGGCATAAAACATATCTAATTTATAAGCGAGTCCAGTGATCCCTTTACCATCATTTTTTCCCATTATTAATCCCGCAACCGCTGTACCATGATCTGCCTGACTGGTTTTTTCATTAAATGGTAATAACGACGTAATATTATCCGTTGATAAATCATGATGAGAAAGATTGAAATCCCACTCAATATCAGCGACTTGTATTCCTTGCCCATAGGCTTCTTGCTTCCATGCCTCACAAATTCCTAACCCTTTAATTTTATTAATATTCACTGTTTTTTCTGGCGTATTTAAGTATTGCTGATATTGAGTAAAATCAGGCGTAATATTAGGAGGTTCAATAGGTTGTATCGGCACCGTTTGTACATATTCAATATCAGGGTGTTGTTGTAATATTTTAATCACTTCATCTAAAGAATAATGATTATTCTCTGGTAAATTAAGGTAATAATATTTATTTAGATCATTAAAGTTTATTGAAATAGAATCAATATAATTTTTGGGTGGTAATTGATGAACAGATGATATTACCGGAACTAAAGGTATATTAGTTAAAAGGGAATGATGCATTTCATGGGAAGTAGAAAATGACAGTTTTTTATTATCATAATCAAGATTATTTAATTTTATAAGGATCTTTCTTTTAATGTTCATATTCAATGCTCCTCTTTTTATTTTTTCGCTTTATAGCGTAAAATCTTGAGCAGTGACTATTTCCATTTTTAATAGAGATAATACAAATAGGCTATTTTATAAAAATAAATATCAAGCCTATATTCTAAAAAATAGACTTAATATTATTTGAATGATGTTCGGCGTAGTTTTCCACAGCAATCACATATAACGGTATCATCTGTGATATTTACTTTAAAATAAGGCAATGCTCTTTTTTCTGTTGGCATATAAGTTCCTATTTTGTTGTTTCTGGCGACTCTTCTTGAGTTCATTAAAACAATTCTAACATCAGATCCACCATGCGTTAGCTATTCTCTATGCTATAATGCGCCCTCATTTTCTACCCTCACAAAAAAATAAGGGTAGCAACGCCTAAATAGACGAAAGAATTACAGCATGTCAGAAAATACAGAACTCAATAAACCAACAGAAAATCATCATGTTAATAGCCATTCAAATACATATAATTTGAACCGTTTCTCTGTTGCGCCGATGCTCGATGGAACCGACCGAGTTATATAATCAATCAGTTATCAATTTCTGGTGCGCTATTGGTGTCCTGATTTTCTTCCTCTTCTTTTTGTCTGCGTTCCTCTTCCGCTTTCTGCGCTTCTTCCATCTCACGCATTCTCACGTTATAGATTGATTGCTCTGGCATCTGTACACGGACAGAAATAAAACGGCCAGTTGGAATATCAATCGGGTCACCATCGCTGTAACCGTCAATATCATTACGGGCAAATTTAGGCGCATTAGGATGTGTTCGGTGATAAGTTTTCACAAGAATAGAGCCGTCTTTGTTAATTTTAGAGTTAACCCATATCAATGACTGTTTATTAACATCGAGGGGAATTTCAATACCGCCATCAACCCCTCCCCATCCTGCATCTGAGTTAAAACCCAATACACCTTCGATAAGATACTCACCTTTTGCTATTCGAGTAACCGTAGCGCCTTCGGATTCATCGTTAGTGGTGAATGTACCGTCAGGATTGATGTCGATGATTGGAGAGGCGCGTTTAATAAAACCATTGCTATCAGTTGTTGTATTAGCCTCGCTATATATCTTCCTTACCCTAGTAAACCCATCACTAATACGGACATCTGAATAATATGAATATGTAACGCCAGTTGACGCATTAACAAACAAGCCAGCTTTAATTATTGAATTATAAGCAAGGTGAATACCGCACCCATGATTTGTAAACAGGTTAGTCCCGCTACCACCACCCTGCATAAAAAAAGAGGTGTGATGGGTGTTCTTTAAATCATCATTAGTAAATGTTGGGCTTATGGAACCAATACCATAATCACCCACCTGCATTAGAGTTCCTGATTTTTCAGGGAAATTATGAGTTCTCCATCCAGAAGTGGAATTAATTCTGGAGCGCATTACGGGTTGAGAGCCCGATACATTTAATTGTGCGCCCACACCGTTAGGAATGACCGCAGCTAAAGAGCCACCATAGGCTTCAATTATTCCATTTGAAATTAAATTCCCTTCTAGGGTTCCACCTTTTTTATCAAATTTATTACCAATATCCTCCTGCATCTTCTTAATGCTATCGAGAGTAACAACTTCACCATTTGGCATTTCAATTTTTGTTTGGCCAGTCTGAGTCATCCATGTATTCATCGCATCGAGGAAATATTGTGTGTATGCATTTATTGCAACCATGGTTCTTGCTGCATCACTATTATTATCGGGCTCAGTAATATGAATTGAGAATGTGGTGTTCGTTGCTGTGGCTAATGCAGGGTGTGCTAATACTAATTCAGTGTCGGAATTAACGGATTTAATCATGTAGGGAATATTAGTATTTCCTGATTTAATTAAAATAGTCATTCCGATATTAATGGCTGGATTATTATTTTTAAATTTAGTGCCAGTGCCTTTGACAATAGCAGACCCTGACACTGTGTTAACAGTGCCTGTTGTGTATATCATAAATAAGTTTTCCTAGAGGTATAAATGAGGGTTAATTAAATATTGAAGTAGTCGCTGAGTTCGATGCCATAAATATTAAATTCTATTTTAAATGCATTACCGCCAATTGCGCCGTAAGAGCCACCATATTCTGAACCTATACTGTATATATCATCCCAATAAACACTATTACTATCATTTCTAAAGCCAAAGCCGGTACGCATATAGATAACATCATCTCTATTACTCCCCTGTATTCTCCAGTTGACGAATTGTGCATCTGGAATAATCATCGGCTTTTTAAGTTTAGAGAATGAAGCACCATTTCTATTACTAAATCGTGTCGTCTCTCCGAGTTTCATAGGTTTATAGTTGGATGAAAATGTAATTTCTTTTTTATCATTATAAATAACAAGACCATATTTAGGTGGGTTTAATTTAAAGTTAGTACAAAATATAACAACATACATTTCACAGGGTTCACTAACAACCAACCCCCTTGCTTTATTATATGAGAACACAGCACCTGAATTTTTAGGTCTTACAAAGATAACAGGATTCATTTCATCGGTAATATGCGATGGTATTCTCCAGCCATTATCTTTACCTGCATTGATTTTTACAATCTCAGCAAAAACACAATAACCACGCATTGACGGCGTTAATTCACTAATACCGTTCATTCCATGTAGACGAATTCCGTATGATTCACTATTGGATTTTGGATAACCATAAAAATCAAATACAAACTCAGGATCTTCCTCTGCATCTTCTGAGTTTACTCGTGATCCGGCTGGTCTTTCATCGACATAAAAATTAAAACTATCACCAGCTATATTATAATCTGTTACATTTGATGAAAACCAATAATACGAACCTGGGATTTTATATGTCCTAGACACTACTCTAGGAATAATAATAATGTTATACCGTTCATATTCATGGATATTGTGCTTCATGGTATTCCATCCAGTATTTGGGAAGAAATAGCCATACCACCCCATTTTGACAGTACCAAGATATCCCATCACTTGGTTATTATCGGCATCTAAATAATATGGACTTCCAATATCTGGTTTTATATAAACACCATACATTAATTAAACTCCTGTTATTTTCCCTATTTCAATCCTAATTTCTCCCTTGTCACCATAAACAGCAATCCTTTCATTGGTAATAACGGTATGCGCCCCCGTCTTGTTTGTTCCTATATCTAGCTCACCACGGAACGTTCCTTTGTTCATTTCAATATTGCTAGTTTTACCGTCAATTAAAAAACCACTTTTACCAGGAACATAGTCGCCCGATTTAATATATTCGGTAACAACAACAGAATTTAACCACGCTTCGTTAATAAAAGCCTCACGCATAAACATTTGGCCATTTTTAACATACATGAATAATTCCATTTTGCCGTTGCTTGGGTTATACCAAGCAAAGTTATTGGCGTTATAGCCTATAAAACTTTCAAGCTTGCCATTCTTAACTTGAGCACTAATGACTTGCCCTGCTGCGTTATATTTTACATTGTTATGAACAATCGTGATATTAATGGAATGGGTGACAACGCCATCGCCAGACTGCTCAAACGTAGCTTGCATCTTCTCCTGAATCATACCTTCCTGCTCATCAAACTTGGCCTGAACTTGCGTTTTATTTTCAGCAAATGCCTTGTTCGTGTTAGAGATGGCGGTAGAGTTTGAAATGATATCAGCTTGAGCCTGATTAACCTCAGTACGTATTTCAGTAAAGCGCTGACCGATAGCCTCATCAAGCTTGGTAATTGACGTTTGAGTTTCTTTAATTGCAGACGTGTTATCACCAACAGCGGAGTAAATTTCTTTGACTTCCTGTGCCCAGGCTTCTTCTTGAGTTGCATTAGCCTGCCATAGCTCACTAATGCCGGCTTGAGATTCGGCATGTTTTATTAGCAACTGTCTTAAATTACGATGACTTGCGTTACTAAGAATAATTGCTGTCTCAGCGTTCCAATCAAGCTTATTATCCAGCTCTTTAAACGCATCCGTTTCTCTAACCGTGTTATCTAAATCATCAAATATGTCGTCTGGCAATGAAACTGGAATACCTGAAGCTTCTACAAATGCAGATTTACCATAACTATTGATCGTTCGGATATAGAAATAGTAAGTGTGGCCAGCTTTTAAATTCTCTTGCGTCCAGAAATTTCCTTGGCCAACTTTATTTGTTTTGGTGATCACTTCATTTTCAGAGAGATTAGCGAGTTTTTTCTCACTAAACCAAAACTCAAAGGTATAACCAAAAACAGCACTATCGCCCTGTTTAGGTGATGCCGTTAAACTGAACATACCCGGCGTTATTTCAACACCTATAGGTGCTGGCGGTGCTTGAATAGCAAAATCACTAATAGCAGGAGCAGACATAGCACCAGCGACATTAATGGCTCTCACTTCGACACGATAAGTGCCTCTCGTTAAACCGTTAACATCAACACGCTCACCCGGTACCTGAATAGACTGTATAACCTTGCCATTCTGGAGAATATTAACCGTGTTATAGCGAATATCAGATGCCACGTTCTGCCATGAGATATATCCCTGAACAATGTCTGTGACAGAAAGTGGAACAAAGGCCAGATTAATAGGTGCTGCAACGCCACCGGTGGGTAGTTGGGTGAATGGAGGTCTAACAAAAGGTTTACCAATCACATCCTCATATAGATAAGCACCATCTTCTTCTAATGTCAGAGAGACACCTTCTAAAGCATGGAAGGTCCATTCAGCAATACGAAACTCAAGACCACTAATATTTAAAGAAGGTAAATCTAATAAAACAACCTCACCAGGGCGATACGCATAACCATCTAAATTCATTGTTAGTTGAACACGTCTACCGGCTTTCTTTTTGCGCAAGTATTGTCGAGCTAATCGCTGTGCTTGATAAGGACTGGTAACAAAGCGGTAATCAACGTTTTCCCTGATTTCTAAACCATCCTCTTCTATCCATTCATTGACAATAACAGGCGTAAAATCTGTCTTGGTATAGAGTTGCTCAGCGTCAATAAAAGTACCATACACCGCATTAGTAGCATCTTTCAGCCCCGTTTCAGGGGTGCAAGTTACAGTATCAATGAGTTGTGATTCTGTAATAGTTTTCAATGCTGGTCCATAATAGGCACCAACTTGAATACCGTGTTTTCCTGCCGTGAATGTAGGCTCCGCATTAATACATTTATGCATTGCTTCCAATACGCTAGATGGGCTTTCATTTAGATCATAAGCACCATTTAACGTGTATCGGTGCTCCGAGCCATTTTCAGCATTACTTACATTTTCATCGCATAAATCCGCAGATTGTTTAAAACTTTCAAAATCAATATCGCTATCAGGAACCTTTAAATAATCTCTATAATAATCAAGAATAACTAGAGCGCCATTATTCGACCATTGTGTTTCCCCTGTACGCGGATCGAAGAGTTCTTTACCCCAAATTTCACATTTCACATTGGGTAAACCATAAGGGAATTTTTCTTGGTCAAATGTGAGTGTCACACGTAACCAAGCCATACCTCGCCCAATCATATCCTCTTTCCATGATGGGCAGTTTTTTAGCATAAAGGGATCAGCATCTTTTCTATCGTTATGTAATTCCCACGAAGCCTTGTCACCAAAAGTCTCAATGAGATCATCACCAAGCCAAATTTTTCCCACCCTATCGATAGGATGCCCAGCCAAAGCAAGCGCCAGTGTGATTTTTTCATTTTCCTCTTGTTCTCCTGGTTCTTCTTCAGCAAAGAAAAGTAATCCAGAAGCAACGGTTTTCCCAACAATGACGGTTTCTGACGCAGAAGGAGAGCGTAACATTTGCTTGCGTTCGCTAGTGTCACGATAGTCCATTGAGGGAATTTTCGGTTTGAATATTAAAGAGCCGGCAACTTGAACTGCAATACCTGCCGACATTAACGCGATGCCTAGTGGTGCGGTGATCCCCCCATTGAATAACCCTGCGATCATCAACCCAGCGCCAACCACTTTTGTAATTAATCCACCATTACCACCCATTATTCTACTCTCCACGCTTTGATTGGGTTAATTTGCACGGGTCTAACACCAATAGAAGTAACTCCCCAATAATTACCCGCCCATACTACGGCCATGCTGTCCCCGTCATCACCCTTGAACATGACAAGATCCCCACGCTGTACAGAATCAACAGAAATAGATTTAAAGTAGTGGGAAACCGCTTTATCAAGTGAGCCAAATTTAGATTTGATAAGGTTGAAGGCTTCTGCTTTGGTTTTGTATTGCCCAAGAAAGAGCTTTATTGGAGAGAAACCACATTGTGCGTAAATACATTCAGAGGCAAAAATACAACAGTCAAATTCACCCCATGAAAAAGGGCGACTCATCGCCGCCCTTATGGTTTCTGGTAACTGGAGTGTCCAGTTTGGTTGTTTAGTCTTTCTCGAAATCGATTTGATTTTGTCCTTCATTGACTAATAGTCCTTTGAGATATTTCATATTCAAATATTTAAATCGATTAGAAAAAGTATTTTCACCTATGTTTTTATCTCTAAGCAAAGAGGCATCATTAATTTCAGTATCTCCAGATAATATCGCATCACCTATTCTAACCTTCATTAATTCATAAGCATCATCACCTAATAATTCAAAAGAACAAAAACCATCTGATTTTAATAAAGCGTTATATGAATTAGCTGACTCGTACGAAATAAAAATATTGAATGTTTTTAAAGGCAACTCACCACTTAAAATCTTATCTGAATCACTATGCCCTAATGCTTTATTAATTTTTTCTCTTTCTGATGGTATAGACTGCAGGACAGTAGCTGACAACAAATTATAAGATGATGGAGACTTCATTCTTTCTTTATTGATTGAACTACAAAGATCAACCATTCCTGCAACACCAGCACTTTCTTTTGAAGTTAATCCTAAAAAAGTAGCTGTAATCACCATAATTACTAACGCTGATATTACTAAAATTATTTTTTTCATTTAATTAATAGCCTACTTATAAATAAATGCTGGCGCATCTTTCTTGCTACCCCAATAAATGGCACGTTCAGCCATTTGAGCAACATACCGAAAAATACGATCACCCAGCCTTCTTGATGACCACGATTCATCAGTGAACCTGTCAGGTAAACCAATTGACCATCGTTCAAATCGATTAGAAACATTAACACATACTGCATTCTCTTCACCAGAAACGACGCTAATTGATGAGATCTGCCCGACAAACAATATTTCCGCTAATAGTGGCTTGCCGTCTTCCCCAATGGCGACCATCATCAATCTAACTTCTCTCCCTCGGCTTTGCTCATTCATCACCATACCGACAAGCGATTTGTCAAAACCAGCTAGTTTAAGTTGTAATTGAGGCGGGCTTGTTGTCTTGTTTTCATTAAGTTGGCTAATTTCACCAAGACTTCCAACACCTAAATAAGTTTCTCCTGCAATCACCAGTTGACCAACGCCAGTATGCGCACAAGTGACTCCTGATTTTAGGTTTAGTCGAGCGGCAAGTACGATATAAGCACCCTCATTGATTGCTTTTACCATACCGTCAGAAAATGGATGATATTGCATTAATACAGTACCTCCTCAAATGAAAGGGTAACATTAGAGTATCCTAGTCGGCGGTGTTGAAACTTCCCTTGCTCATTATCTGATAATCGAAAAATCCCAAAAGGGGCTTTGATGATCACCTCTTCGTTCAATGCAGGTGGAGTTCTGAGCATGGGAGAAATTGAAATAACAGCTCGCCCTTCGTTATCGCTAACAACATCGGCTACTACCATTTTCAACTCATTCCCAATCGTGAGGCGGTCACCCTGCTGTAAAACGCGCATATTTCGCTTCCAGCCTGATGTTTGTAAAGAGACCCCGGACTGACCGGCTAAAGCAACTTTAGGAGTTCCGTACCCTTCTTTCCCTTTTCTGATCCAGCTCGATATTCTCACTCTTCCTGACATACCATCAAGTGCAGCAACAAGAGCCTCAAGTTTACGTGATTTTTCTTCGCTTAAATTACTAAACGTTAACTCACAGCGCCAACGGCTTCCCGGGAAACGAACTGTTTGACTACTGCCATTAAACGGAGAGGTGAACGTTTTACTATTACTGAGTAATTGCCAATCTTCATTAATAGGGCATACATCTTCTGGCCATGCTAAAATGTTCATCTACACTCCTAATGTTCTACGTGCAGTTCCATTACTCTGAAAATCTTGCAATATAATCGCTCTTGCTTTTTGTGCACCAGCTTCGGAGCCTTGTTCTGCTGCTTCTTTCATTGCTTGCGCAAGAACAGCATCACCATTACCTGTCACTGTAATTTGATTTATCACTGTGATATTAACTCCTGATGAAGATGATGTTGTGACTGGTGTTGACGGCACCTTTCCAGCCAATGAGCCAACAAAACCACCAGAAGCATAGCCCTGCGTCGAATTCATCAAGCGATAAAGATTGCCGATCCCTAATTTTGCTGTCGCTTCTTTTGTGAATACAAACTCACCACCATGAACAACACCTTTTGGCTCAAACTTTCCACCATGTCCTGTATATCCACCATGCGCAAAAAGTCCTCCTGGTCCTCCACCAGCATCACCACCACCAGAAGCGCCCCCCATAAAAAAACTGGTTCCTGCTTCAATCGCTTTGAAAACTAACATCTTCATCACCATCCGAGTAATGTCAGATATCACAGCATTAGCAAAGTCTTTAAAACTACCTTTACCTGTTAAAACAAAATCAGCTAAAGAATCAGACATATTATTCAGAGCATTAGCAGTTACGTTTTTAACGTTTTCCATCACATTGGTAGCAGAATCACTAAAATCTGAAAGTCCCTGATTTAGCCCTTCGACTGGATCTAATTTCATTAACTCCCGTTTTTGTAATTCGGCATCAATTTTTTGCTTTGTAAGTTCGACATTGCGCTGTAAGTTTGCGAGTTCTTTATCTCCTAAATCAACTTTTGCTTGTTGATAAAGCAAATCAACCTGCCTCAAGGAATTTAATCGTTCCTGTTCCGCCCTTGATTTTCCTATTAGAGAGGTTTCAAACTGCATTTGCTCAACTTCTTTACCGCGATCATAAGCAAATTGCGCAACAGAATTAGCACGAGCCATATCATCAATAGCCTTGGTTTTTTCTTTAATGGTTTCAATTGCTTTTGGATCAATCTTTAATATTTCGTCGAATTTTTCTTTATTCTTTTTGATATCAGCAAGTGCAGAATTATATTCATTAAATGAAGATGTGGTGCCATACAGTTGAATACTCTGTCCATCTGCAATTAATGAAGCTTGTTTTTCTTGTAAATCAGAAAGGAGTTTTGTGTACTGTTTAGCATAATCAATGCTTGATTTTGGCGTTTTAGGTGGTTTGATTTTTTTAGATTGTGAGGCAAGTTGTGCGTCAATTTCAGCCTGTAACGCTTTATCATAGCCTTGCATATCAGGCGTTACTTTTCTGCTAGCGAGGACATCCTCTGCATTAAGCTTAGCCAATGCTTCGCCAGTAGCTTTAGCCTTTTCAATGGCTCGAAGAGAGGCGTCTATTGATTTTTGGGCATCAGCAGATACTATAATTAAAGAATTAGCTGAAAACTGTTGTTGCTCTTGAGTGGCTGAGCGAATAGATTGTGCTAAATTATCAAAAGCAGAACCTTGTAGATGGAGCTTACCAACCAATTCATCAGATTTTACGGAAGCATCATAAATACGATCAGCATAAAGAGCATACGCATTGGAAACCATACCATTTTTTTGAATCTCAGCGTCCATCAATGACGCCATTTTCCCTCGCTCTATTCCTAATTTTCTTTTTTCAGCTTCAAGATCGGCTGTAACTTGAATTTCCTCTTTTTGCGCTTTAACCATTCCTGAAGAGTAAGAATCAAAATCATTAGTGTAATAAAATTGTATTCCCTTATCGGCTAGATCTACTTTAGAAAGATCATTTAATTTTTCTTGTTTCCGAGTAAGTTCATCAATTTTTGTGATTCTTGCATCTAAACCTTCAGCAAGTTTACCTATTGAAGCTTGGCGCTCAGCATCACTTAATTTTTTCAATGACTCTGTTGCAACATCTAATGACTCAGCATACTCAAGAGCCTTTTGTCTTGATTGCTCAGCTTGCTGTTGCCACTCATAATAGGCCATTGCACCTGCAGTCAAGAGACCCGTTGCGATCCCTAATGGCCCACCAAGAAAAGCAAGTGCCCCTCCAAATCCACGTCCTAATGTTGAACTAGCTCTTTGTGCTGCATTCAATCGCTGTATCGCTAGAGTTTCTGCATTTGTGGCTGACACAATAATTGAAGATTGTGCTTTCATTCGCATTCTAATGCTACTGCGCTGTGCTTCTGTCTGAGCTAATTGAAGTTGTGCCTGTAAAGAACCCATCTCAATACGAGCCAATTCTAACTCGGCCGTCATTTTTGCTTGTGTCACTTTAGCTGCGATCAGGTCTTGCTGGACTTTTAATTTTGTTGCTGTGGCTTGTGCATACGTGGCTTGAGTCCATTTTGTTATTTTTATCACAATAGCAGTAACTGCTAGTGTTTCAGTAATCCTCATTACTTCAGAGAAGTTGTTAGATAATGTAGATAAGCCGGTATTTAATAGTTGAGTTGCACCGGTGCTTTGGTTTGCTTCACCAACAAATTTCGTCATTGCAGACTGTAAATTAGTAAAGGATTGGCTAACAGTGGTAACACTTGTAGCAAATTTTTGATCAACAGAGGCTTTCACTCGTTCTAATGATTCAATAATTTTATCTATCGAGGTTTCACCGTCTTGAGCTTTCTTTTTTAATTCTCCCATACTAATCCCCATGCCCTCTGCAATGGCTTGTGCTAAACCGGGGATTTGTTCAATAACAGAATTTAAATCTTGCCCACGCAATTGACCTGCAGCTAATGCTTGACCAAATTGTGTTAAACCCATTGCGGCAGAAGCTGCACTGGTTCCAGAAAGAGAGACGGCTTTAGATACCGTTTCAGTCAGTTCAGCGACTTTTTGCTGATTAATACCTAATCGTTCTGCATTATCAGAAAAACGCTGATAAACCTGTGCAGTCGCATCCAAAGATTGGTATGTTTTTTGAGCAATGGTATAGACATCATTGGTTGCTTTATTTAATTCTTGAGTGCTCTTTGTAACTAACTTCAATCTGTTTTGTAAGTCCGTCCAACCATCGGCATAACTGATCACCTGATGAACAGAAAGTGCGCCTGTCACTGCTTTAGCAAAACTAGCAAATGACGAGGCTGATTTTGCTGTTTGTGATGCCATGCGTTCTTGTTGAACAGTAATAGACTGCAGGCTCACACGAACACTTTGATTAAACCGTTCTGTTTGATGCTGACTACGGTTGATCGCATTGGTGAAACTAGCCGTGTTCAGCGTTAAATCAATATTTAATGTTCCCAATGCGCCAGCCATAGAAACTCCTTAAAAACAATAAAATAAAAGCCCCAACAAGGGGCTAACGATGAGCTAAAACATTCTGAGTCACGCTATCCCACTCTTCAGCTTCTGTGGGCTTTTTCTGCCACATGAGCATGAAGTCAGTTAATTGAGGTGGGGTAGATTTCGGATCGCAATTTGCTATTGCTAAAAGATGGGCCACTTGTGCTATTCGGTAATCCTCTCGCCATAAACCAAAGGGCTGTTTGCGATAAAAGGCTTCATATTCACACAAATGGCTTTCTGGCATTTGTTCTATTTCAGAAAGGGTTTTACCTAATGCCAACGACAATATTATTTGGAATTGTCGTCGGTCGGTGAGTTTTTTTCGTTACCTCCCTCCGCATTAAAAACAGCATTAGAGAACCCTTGCCCTAAGCGATTAAGACCTTTTAGGTCCTCTTCATTTTCAGCATCAAAAAGGAGTTCCCCTTTTTCATCACAGAGTTTAAAGGCAAGCATACGTGCCACATCAAACTCGTCATAAACACGGTTCACTGCTTCATTGAATTGATCAGCATCCTCTTCGTCTAAATAAATATCTTGCTCTTCTGCAAGCTTAATCTTTATTTGACGTAATTTTCGCTGAATGTAATTCATGGTGCCAACATCCAGTTCTTTAACATAAAAGGTATTATCTAGATAAGTAAAAGGAGTAATTTTAAGTGCTTGATTTAACACCAACTCACGTAATAATGCGCTTGACATAGTGCCCCTTATTTCGTTTTGCTAAGATTAGTTTTTTGTACAGAAGCTAAAGGAACATTTAAATAGTCACGACCAGACAATTTAATCGACACACCTGAGTCCATCATCTGTCCAACGCTCCCCTCAATGTTCATCCCTGTTTCTATTGAACCGAAGTAGAACATGGCGCCTTCATCGCGAGTGAGCACCATTTTTACAGCAAATTTTTCTTTGCTATTTTCATACTTACGTAATAATCGCTGAACAGCGCTAGAGCTATACTGCAAGAAGAACGTTAATTTAATTGAGCCGTATTCAGTGTCACCCGACTCATATTCTTTGCCGTCACTACAAATTGTCGTCACATCAATTTGTTCAGTTGTTGAGCCATCTTTACTGAAGCTTTTTACGGCACAGAAATTATTTGACCATTGAATTCGTTGTGCTTTTGCTTCGGTGAAATCGGTGGGTAATGTTTTCTCGCTCCAATCCACCTCATCACACAACGTCACCTTATCGCCTTCAACACTGGCGACAGGAAAACGCCCATCGAGTTCGCCTAAACCTGATAACACAATCATGTCATCAGCTTTTAATTTACTTCCTTCAATGGTGAGCGTGGCAGGAGAGAGTGTCGCAGCAGTAATGCTAACCTCTTCACCTAATCCTGTTTGAACAAACAGCTTCGTGCCAAGGAAGGGAGTTGCTTTATGACTTTTTTGCTTTGCCATATCAATATCCTATTTATCTGATGAGATAATAAATTCCAGAATGAGCCGATGTAATTTGACATCGGGTTCGTATTCGAAAAACGTGTTAATGCGCTGAGAAAAAGGAATGCTTTCAGTCATAACTGAGTTTATTTTCTTACGCATTACGGTGAGGTTTTTTGGGTTAGAGTCGTACACATCGAGCTGGACGCGATAATCATCAAGATCCATCTCAGCAAGCGCGTTATTCGGTGTGATGCTGGAAAACTGGATCACTAATGCGGGGTAAACCAATTTACCTTCAGGCAACACCTGAAAAAAAACCCTTTCATCGACTAGCGGTGAAAGGGCTTCCTTTAATTGATAAATCATATTATTACCTTGTTTTCTCGATTTCCTCTTTTAACGTTTGAACAATCACTTTTGCGGTGGCTTCTTTTTTAGCTTCAAAACCCGGTCTCATAAAAGGTTGAGCCGGCATCTTTGAAGTACCAAACTCAACAAACCACCAATAAAAGGGATCATTCGGATTCAATGCTGCACTTTTTCCTGTCGCTTGTTTGAATGCAGTGATTTTTTTATCCGGTAAAGACTTTACCCAGATACGTGTTTTTGTTTGCCCGTTACGCTGTACCTTTGTTTTAGAGCGAACGTTACGTTTAATCGTCCCCTTGCGTCGATGTGGAACATCTTCTTTTAAAATAGGGACACGGCTCTTAATTTCCTTTTTTAATGTCGATGCCCCTGCATTCATTGCTTTGCGTGCGCTACGGTTTCTAACTTTGCGCGCAACTTCTTGCATTTTTCGTTGTATTTCAGGCAATCCACTGATCTTAATCTCACCCATCATTAACTCCTTCATTGCACATCAGTTGTAGCTCTCGATGTTGTTCTTTCGGATCAATAATTGAGATGATATCGAATATTCTTTCACCATAAATGATGCGCATTGACGTATTTATTCCTGATACGTAACGGATCAGAATGCGAGTGCTGGCTTCGCTTTGAACTTGCTGTGCCTGAAAGTATTCACGACCCTGATAAGGTGCAATAGAGGCTCGTACCTTAGGTAAGAAATCCTCCCAAATCACTTCATTACCGCTAATGGCATCGGGTGCTAATGTCGGTTTTTGTATTTTAATGACATGCCGTAATTTTCCAGCTTGCATACAACCTCCTACACACCGTAAATTCGATAAGGCTGTAATAACGCTTCCACCGCAAATGGTTGAGTTGAAAAAGAGCGTCCTGAGATCACACCTTCGCGATTTTCATACCACTGCCCAATCAGTAGTAACATGGCAGCTGAAACATCATCTGTCAGTAATAGATGATCGGCATCTTCTTGGTATCCACCCTCCGATGCTTCCTTTTCATAAAGCGTCCTGCGAGTGTAGTTCTCGACAAATTTCACTGCAGAGTTGGTATAAAGAGCGAGCAATTTATCATCATCCGTAAAATCAGGATCAATATTGCAATGTTGTTTTACTAATTCCAGAGAAAGCATTATTTCTCCTTTTTAGCCTTGGTGTTTTTTTTAGGCTCAGGCTCAGGCTCAGGCTCAGGCTCAATAGCAGGATGTACAACTTCCTTTTCTTTTGCATAGCCTTTCTGAATTAACTCACGACCATGTTGTTCTAAGGTTTCAATCTCTTTCCCCTCAGTAACAACGACACCACCAAAATAAATGGCTCGTAATATAATTAGCTTCATGTTACCCCCAAAGAAAAAGCGGTCATGAAGACCGCTCTATCGATTATTCCCCTGATGTAGGCACGGTGAAATCACCGTAAACAAAGGCTTCCGGACGTTTTACTGCTAATGCCAAACGCTCTTCGCAACGAATTGAGATCATGTTTTTCTCAAAATCGTCGGTATTTTCAGTAGAAATCACCACATTGGTTTCTTCACGATCGAATAACTGCGCACCCGCGTTAAATGCCCCTGTTAAGAATTTGCCTTTAAAGGCCGTTGATTCAGTAGCAACAACAGGCAGACCCCATAAAGTTGGGCCAATTAATGCAGATGGGTTGGCCAGAATGTAACGCCCTAATGAGTCTTTGGTTAATTCAATTTTCGCCCAATCAATAAAATGCAAAACATGCCCTGTGGCAGGTAGTCGAGCTAATTGCGCTTGTAGCATCGCAAGGCGTAAATCATCAATGCCACTTTGCTTTTCGACGCTAAATTCAGGTTTATATTTAGAGGCTTGAGGAATGATGCCATGTAAGTGAGCACCAGAGCCGTCACCAAACAAGATTTCTTGCTCTTCAACAAACTTCAAGCCATAACGCATTTCAGCATCGACTAAAGACTGCAGTTGTGCAAAGTCATCTAGGATTTGTTTAGAGGCCTTGAACATATGAGCAATGGTGGTTACTGGTGTGATTTTGGTTGCAAATTCAATATCACTGTAAGGCTTAGCGGTATTCTCTGGTACCACAGAAGCTTTATTCGTAAAGCCCGTCTGCTGAACCCAAAAAATAGCAGGTGAAGTTGTTTTGCCCGGCGCAATCAGATCACGGATAAATAAACGCTGTTTTGGCGCAACATCAATACCAGGTAAACGTTGAGGTTCAACAACACCTTCAGCCACGCCGGTTGAAATCAATGCGGCTTGCACTGGAATAGAAATGCGCTTACTTGATTGAATACTAGAGTTAATTTCTTTCAGTACATCTGCAGAAATGACTTGCTGGCCAATTGTTTTGGCTGCCTGAACCGCATTATTCATTGGCATTTGTGCTACATGTTGCTCTAATTCACCTAATGAAGCTTTGAGTGTTTTTTCAGATTCACGCAATGCATTCAGTTCGGTTGCCATCTTATCTACTGCGGCTTTAGTTTCAGTGCTTAAACTACCGACTTTTTGCGCTTCTTTTAAGGCTTCTTCGGCTTTAGCATTAAATTTGCCATTGGCTTCTTCAATTTTTGCCGATAGATTTTTTAATAATTCATTTGTATCAGACATAATGTCTCCAATTAGTTAGCTGTGGCAAAGGCATTTACTGCCTTTTCCAATTCAGAAAGAGTTTCAGGATTAATTTCAGAGGTAGCGCTTGGCGTACCGTGAGGATTGGAAGTAGCGCTCGGCATACTTCGTGTTAAAGCACTAATAAGTTTTCTACGCTCAGAGCGAGAGGTGTTCGCCTTAGCAAGTAACGCATCTAATTTACGAATGGCGGCTTGTGGGCTTTCATCACCATCATCAACGATATCTGCAGTAAGCAAATTATCAGCAAAGCCCTTCTCGATCGCTTCGCTCGCACCAATATAGGTCTCGTCGTCCATCATCTGACTCACGACTTCATTAGATTGCCCACTACGTGCCACATAGATATCTGCCATCGACGTATCAAAAGGGGCGAGATCATTAGCTAATTTTGCAAAATCATGCCGATTACCCACACCGACAGCCCAACAGTTATGGATCATCAAAAAGGCACCTCGGCCCATTTGAACTTCATCACCAGCCATTGCAATAATAGATGCAGCGGAAGCGGCAATACCTAAAATATTGACGGTCACTTTTCCACTGTGAGAACGAAGTAAGTTATAAATGGCTAACCCTTCAAACATATCGCCACCTGGGCTATTGATATTGACAACCACATCATTATTTCCAATGGCGCGAAGTGCGGCAGAAATACGTTTTGCAGTAACACCCTCCCCCCAATAATCCTCACCAATCACATCTAATATCGAGATGGTGTTATCTGTATTTGATGCACGAATACTGCTATTCCATTTATCCAGTGCTTTAGATTTCAGCTCATAGCTAATCGATGCGCAGGGGCGATCCTCCAGCGCAACTGGCAAATGACTTTTTTTCATAAATTTACTCCTCAGAGTGAGGTTGATTGGCTTGAGAATGTGGGGCTACGGGATTGCCTTCAGGAAATAACCAGTTGGTGATCTGCGCTTTAAGTTTTTCAGCTTCATTACTAGAAGCTTCTTGCCCGAGCTGATCAAGGGGTGTTAAATTAAGTTGAACGGTATAAATATCACCCCCCTCAATCGGCGGTAAATTTTCTAGCCGTCTCACATCATTTCGACTCATCCAGCCATTTTGTAATGCCGTTGTGTAGTAAGCAGAACGCCCTGCACTGTCAGCTCGTAATAAACCTTCAACAGAGAATTCAGCATAATAATCATCGTCGCCATTCAATAAGCATCGGCTAATTTCTTGCTCTATATTGACTAAAAGAGGTCTTAGCGTATTAGTAAGAAACTGCATATTCATACCTTCGACGCTCGATGCCCAACTACTTTGTTTGTCCATATGCCCCACCATAAAGGGTGGAACACGAAACCATCGACAAATTTCTTCAATGCTGAAGGTTCTACTTTCTAACATTTGAGCCGCTTCAGGATTCATGGTGACATTGTTGTATTTCATCCCCCCTTCAAGCACCATCATTTTCCCCGCATTTTTTGAACCTACAAAGCTTAATAAATAACTTCTAATGCGCTCTCTTTGTTCTTCATTAAGCGGTTGTTCAGCAGATAAAAAACCCGAACTTTGCAATCCATTTTCAAATATCTTAGCGGCTGACTCTTCAACAGATAATGCAGCACCAATAACATCACGCCCTATTTTTACGGGGATCATTCCGCAAATGCCATCCATGCCGAACCCACGAATGTGCATAATATTATTAATAGGGATAGTTCGTATTTTTTGCCCTAACGGATCGGTGTATTTATATTCGAGCATCCCCGTTTGCTCACTGCGTTTAACCGTCATGTTTTGTGGCAATAAAGGCTCTAAAGCAACCAACTTTGAACCAATATACTTTTTCTCAATAAAACTATTACCACGCAAACAAAGGCTAGCAACAACCATTAACATAAAGCGAGAAGGTGTCATTTCAAAGTTAGGTTGCTTACAGAGTAATCTATAAATAGGGTGCTCTTTCGCTAAACTTCTTGAGCCATCACTTTCGCTTTTATAAATCTTGATCGGCAATGTTGATATTGATTCACTAAGCAATCTTACACATGCCCAAACCGCAGAAAGTTGCATTGCTTTATCTGCTGTTACAACTTTTCCACTACTGCTTGTGCCACTCCATTCTTGCCAAAACTCTCCACTGGTCAGCGAAATAGGTACGCCCAACCAATTAAGAAGCGCACTTTTAATGCGCCCTGGTTTTTTATTGTGTTGCATTAGATACCTACTATGATTGGGTTATTTATAAATCCTGAGATATCGGGTTTATCACTCCCCCCATTCACCAATAATCGACTCATACCCGTAAATAGTGCAACAGGGCCATCTATTTTGGCTTCAGGGGTTGATTTATTAGGGAAAATATTGTCATTTTTATCCGGTTTAACCGTGACGTTCGACATCATCCAGTTCATAACGGGGTGTTGGCCATGATGAAACTTACCCGCATAAACCAGAGCTTCAATCTCTTTCATGGACTCGGAAAAGTTACGCACCGTTTGAGCAACCTCAACAAGGGGTAGCCCTTCTTCAGCCAGTGATAAACTAAATTGTGTCGCACTCCACGGGTCAAAACCTAGTTCGTTTAAGTTCTCGCCCGTCACCCATTCAATGATTTCTTCTTTAATTTGAGCATGATCGACAACTTCACCATCAGTTAATTCGAGACACCCCATATCAGCCCATTTGCGGTAAAGCTCCGCCATTTGTTTAGAACAACGCTCAAGTCGGTCTTCGGGTAACCAAAACTTAAAATCAGCATGAACATGACCGTTATCGGGCTGTTTCCATACTTTAGCTGCCGCACAAATATCAATTTTATTAGCAAGGTCAACACCGACCCATAACGGATAAGTTTGTAATTCTTGTTGTGATGCGAGTTCAGGCGCACTATCCCACTTCATCATATCCATCCATGAAGATTCAGCTGTGACCCAAATATTCATGTGTTTAGTGAAGAAGTTAATCCGTGCAGAAACCTGCTCTTTGGCTTTCTTGGCTAGACGGCGTAAATCATCCCAGCGCTTACAAACACCGAGACCCGGATTCGCTTTTTGCCATACGGTTTCATTAAAGGGATCATCGTCCTTATCTAAGGTATAAATAATCGCGAAAAACGAGTCATCATCCACTTGGCCACGAAGCACTTTAATACCGTAATCCCGCAGTTCGTAACAAATCCCCTCCTTATTAAAACCCGCAGTGGTGATCCCAAAAAGAAGAGACTGCAGACGCGCACCGGTAGCGGTTTCTAATACATCCCATACATCACGAGTTTTGTGTGCATGCAATTCATCAACAATACCGCAATGAATGTTTAAACCATCGAGGTTGTTGGCATCACTAGAAAGCGGTTCAAACTTAGATGCGGTTCTTTCTTGATAGATAGCGAGTTTATTAAACTCAAATAAACGTCCCAATGTCGCTTTGGACTTCTTCAGCATGTTCTTCGCATCTTCAAATACGATACGAGCCTGATCACGTGTCGTTGCTGCGGAATAAACTTCGGCACCGCCTTCACCATCGGCACCGGTCATATAAAGCCCAATACCGGATGACAATGTGGATTTTGCATTTTTACGTGCAACTTCGTTATAAGCTGTGCGAAAACGACGAACAAAAACAACATCACCGTCTTCATCCACAACTTCTTTACCCGTTTGTTCATCAATTAACGGAATAACAAAGCCAAAAATATTAATTAAGATAAAAACATGCCAAGGCATTAAATCAATGGGCTTACCGGCTAATGCTCCTTTGACATGAGGAATAAAATTGTAAAAATCGAGTATGTGCTGTGCGCGATCTTCAATGAAATAGATGCCTCGCTCAGACCCATGCTCTAAATCATTCAAAAACCGCTGGCACGCTAAACGCACCAGTTCGCACGCAACAATTTCGCCAGTCACCACCTGTTCGGCGTACTGAATTCCATCTGCTACGATTGCCATTCATCATTTGCGCTTTTTCAAAAATGCCTCAAAAGGATCTTCTTCGGCAGGAGTGTTCATAGTGACTTTTGCTCGAGAAGCGGGAGTCATACCAAATTCACTTAACATGGCGCGAATACGTTTCCATGCGTCTGCCTTCATTGCAGCAGATGGATGCGCCTTTATCATCAATCCACTTTCTGTATTGTTTTTGTAGGTATAGCCTTCTTTATCGAGAACATCACAATGATGTCGATATTCAGTGTAAGCTTCGACGAGTAACTCCAATGCCTTAGCATCCATCTGACTCATGACACCCATTGCATCAAGTTCTTCAGCAATACGCTTAAACCAATACTTACCTTGCTTAGTGAAATGCTTCGGAGTTGGGGGTACCCCTTTTGGCGGTTTTGGCTCTTTTTTATTAATCGGTCGTTTTGATGGGTTCCCCCTCACCAATTGCAGATGTGACGGGGTTTTAGGCGGTCCAGCCATAATAGAAATCTCCTATCAATAATCGCTTGGGGTTCCCCAAAAAAAGTTTTCTAACCTGCGGTGATGTGAAAAGAGGTAAGGGGGCGGTCCTAGGTGGCGAGAGTGGTAGGGATTTGACCCGCCCCTCCCCTATGAGGGATGGTACTGTTATCCTTGACCAATATTACCTTTCATCTGCTGTTCTGCACCGATATAGCCCACAGCAAGCAATGCTTCACCATCAGGGTATTCAGTCAGTAACTTTTTTATTTCAGTAATACAATGTTCAACCTTCACTTTGCTTTGTTCGGGGAGTTCAGCAACCAATCCTTTAAACATAAGTAAGGTCTGTTCATCTTGCGTCATTTTATTCTTTCCTTTGCTGTCTTAGCTCTATGACAGGACCAGCACAGGCTTTGCAGGTTACTATCATCATCGGTACCACCATGTGCCTTAGCAATGATATGGTCAACTGTTTTAGCTTCGGTTGCTCGTCCTGCCCTTAAACACTCTTGGCACAGATACTTATCACGCTTGAGTATACGTACTCGTAACTTATCCCATTGGGTACCATAACCACGTTGATGACGAGACTTACCGCGCTGGTGGGTTTCCCATCCTAAGTTCTGATGGTCTTCACAGTAACCGTTACGTTCTGTTGTTGTTTTGGCGCATCCCTGTTTACGACATGCGCGAGGTATGCGGGGTGGCATATGATCTCCTATAACCTAAAGAGGATTATTCTCCTCTTTGATTTTAAAGGTGGGATTTCTCACCTTTACTTCTGACTGCACCACGTTTTGTTATTTAACTCACTCACAGCTTGTGCCCACGCTTGATGCTGAGTTTCCATTACTCTTTTTAACTCAGTGATAGCAATATCTTGACTATTAGCTCGCATGCGTAAATCCGCCAACTCAGCCTTAGTGTCCTGTTCTAACTTATAACTGATAGCCACATCTTTTAGCCCTGCGGAATTAACAAAGGTATCTTTGATAAATAACTTACCAGCAAACTGTGGTGTTGATTTCGGCTTCACGCCCACATCTTGCATCAGTTGTTTAATGCGAGTGAGTTGTTCTTCTAACTTATCTAACTCACTTGTATCTACTGAGACTTTTAATTGAATAGTATTATCTGACATGATCCTCTCCAATAAAAAAAGCCACCAGCGATTAACTGATGGCTATCTATATAAACTCTATCAACGTCTCTCAATGAATGACGTTTGTAGAATTAATAATGTCTCTCCATAGTCACGTCCTTTCTTCTACCTACAGCTGACGTTGCTGATAATGACCGAAAATAGCTAAGGCGGTGGTATTCATTGTTTTTGACTCTCACTATGCGCTATCTGTCGAGAATAAAACAGGTCATGGCTAACATAGGAGACAACGACAACGCTACGTTTTCTTCTATTGGCACGAAATAAAAATAGCAGTATGATTAATATGTATTTATTTTTTGCTTAAATTCAGCCGCCCTGTGAAATCAAACTCACAGGGTTATTTTTATATTGCGCTGTTTATTTAGGTAGGAGATAGATAAGAATAATCAATCTGGTATATATATTTACCTAAGCTATACTAAGTAAACATCGCTATACTTTAATTGATATCTTGTTAGTTTGCCCTCGTACCCTACGTAGGGCTTTTTTTAGTTCACACACTCCGTCCTAATATAATCCTGTAATCCCAATATCACTTGCTCTGATTCTGCAATTCGCTCTCGGAGTAACCAATAATTTCTGATAGCGGTGTCAGTAGGTCGGGCGGTGGTTGCATCATCCATGCTGGTGGCGGGATTGCTGGCGCTCTTTGGACACTCGGCTTTGATGTACACCCGTTCAGGATTACGCTCGCTAATATCACGCAACTGATCAATTTCTTTTTTTGCATTAGAAAGCTCCTGCTGATGATCACTATCGAGTTTATTTAACTTATCAATGCGCTCTTTATAATTGCTATTAATATTAATTTGCTCAGACAAATCCTTACTGAGTAATTCATTCTCGTTACTTAGCGTTTTTATTTTTGCATTTGATAAACTTAATGCCATTAATAAAGCACTTAAAAATATGAGAAAAACCCATGGGATATATTTACTCATAGCAATAACCAAGCATCTTCATAAACCTTATCTGCGTAAGGCTGATAGCCTAACTCAACACCCACGATTGCTTTTGCTAAAGAGATAGCAACCTGTATTGATTCAGTATCTATCTTGTCATTAATACCAACACCAATCTCTTTTGATGCACGACTAATGTAACCATTAGTATTATTTTCAACTGGCGGTGCATACTTATTAATAATTGCTGATACTGAGTTCAAACCATATTTACGTTGATATGTTTGAGTTAGTTTATAAATTGCTCTGATGCCATACTCAGGCGACTCAAAGACACAGAATCGAGGGTTAGGAACTCCCGTTTCAATTCCGACTAAACCTTTCCATTTATTACGTGGGTTATAGTCAATGTTGCCGGGGTTATTATTACGTTCACCGCGAGCCATCTTTGCCATGCCTAACACCTCTAAATATTTGCATTATGTTTCCGCGACTCAATAAGATGAGTATGCATAACGATAAATTGATACCGACCTCAAATGGGTCAGCATGAGAATAATCATCTGTTAAGATCCGCAGTGGTACCGAACCCAACAAGATAATTAATACCCACGCAATAAATGACGCCCCAAATTTATATTGAGCGCCATTGCGTCGATAATTAATGAGTCGAATGACTGCGAGTAAACAAGAAAAGAAATTGATGTAAATCCAAAACATTGAGATGGTCATCTGCCACCTCCTCTGAATTTATCTATCAGGTTATTAATAAACTTATTTATTCCGTCAGTCATTGCACCCGGCTTTGATATTGAGACTAAAACACCCACCAGCCCCGCTGACGAAAACATTGCCCCTACTGATTTATCAACATCACGACCACCGGTTATATCGCTAAGGATCCCCGACATAAAATCAGCACCATAAATGCCAATAAGGAAAGCAACCGCAAAATAAGTCCATCGTTTTAATAATCGAATATCATGAGCAGATAAAACAAAGATAACTGCTCCCGCAAACGCCCCAATAACAACACTGGCGTCCATACCAGTAAACAGGCCTACAATTGAAACACCCGCTAGCGATGCTGTTGTAGTGCCCGTTAACGGCTCATTCATGTGTGTAGTCCTGTTGTTTGGTTAAAAAGGTGCAGACACACAGCTCTTGTGTGAAGTGATTAGTGTATGATTGATACTGTGGTCTGCGTATTAGTATTAGGAAAGGATAATTCTGGCGAAATTAACTCCACCAAGGTGATTTAGTTTTTCATGCATAAAGAGTTTATTGCATATCTTGTGTTGATAGACTTTATCGTCACAACGTTTAAATAATCCATTCCATCGGATTAAATAGAGAAAAATATTGATATTGCAACCAGTGAGTATTACATCAATATAACCATCACTACGTTTCACATAATCATTATATTCTGCAAGCTGAAATAATCTTTTAGCTGATTCATAAACATTTGCTTTTATTTCTGCTCTTTCAATTACAGCTTTTCTCCGCTCTTCGGCTATATACCGATCGTTGATTGCTTTTAAATTACTAATCGTCATATCAACCTCTAAACGAAAAAAGACCGCCTAAGCGATCTTTTGAATGTGAACTATTATGGATTACCGAATAGTTGGATTACCACAATGCAAATAAGCACTCTGGATAAATATCAATTAGTTAACATATGCTACCCTCATCAATGAAGGTAACTCCCTCGAATTCGGGGGGATTAAGGTTTGAAATATCCGTTACCAAAAAGTAGAGAGGCATTAAATTTTTTGCTTCTCTTCGATGGCTCTTCTTCCGATAACTTGTCACGCTTAGTGTAAAGCCTTTCTTTGGTTGCTACCTCTTTCCCGACTGTCGTAGTATTCGCGAACTGTAGGTGTAGAGAGTACCGTGAAGTTTTCTTCCCTTTCTTAATGGGCTGAGAACAGGGAAGGTTCTTCTTATTCCAATGAGCCTATTATTTATAATTGTGAACTTTTATTTTTACCCTCAACATACATATCAATGAGGTCCTGAGCTTTATCACCGCCAATTTCTACTATTTTCCGTTCATATTCAACAGGTAAGCCGCCTTTTTCATCTGGCTTTGATTTTATAAGCAAGCCAATAGATTCATCCAGTCCATACTTTCCCTGTGAACCTTCTAGCAATGCTGCATCCAACATGAACCAAAACGTAGCGCCTTGCGTGTAAAATAATGGGTAAATCCCTCTATTACCTTCCTTGAATTGCTTATTTAATTCTATAAATGAGAATTCTATTGGCTTATCTGTATTAATAAACGATGAGGTGATTTCACTTACATTTTGATTGTTGAGGTCATGAAAGCTGTTTAGTGCCTTTAATCCATAATACTGAGCCAATCCTTCTTCAATCCAGACTGGTTGACTCTCGCTGTTTCCGCGTATCAATTCAATAAGTTGATGAAACTGTTCGTGCGTGATTACTACAAGTGTTTTTAAATTATTCTTTTGGTTATCAACATTGTCGCCGTATAGATAATTCGAAACAAAACTACGGTGCCCCGCTGCACCACCAATAAATTTATTTTGAGCGTTATTCCCCAACCAAACGACAAGAAGATTAATTTTGCTAGAAGCCAGCTTCTCTTTAAATTCCGGTATAGAATCTAACAAAAAACCAATGGCCTTTTTGTGAGACTCGTTTAAATGTAACCCCTCGGTAAGAAAAGGATTATCACTAAAATAAGTTACATCTAGGTCAGTAAGTTCACTCGTCAGAAATTGCAGATCCCCGATAAGATAAAATTCTGGTGCTTTGTTGTATGCGGGTATCATCCATGATGTATTTGCTTGCGAGTTTTCTTGTGTGGCTGTAGTGGCACCTAGTAATTTAATATCATTCCCAGTCGTTAAAATGGCATCATCTTCATCAATAATACGTGCTAGTGATGTTGGCTCAGAAAATAAGATGTTTCTACCCGTTACGCTAGGAATGAATATTGATTCTTGTCTAGAAGCATCTACATTCCCAAACTTTACTGTATTTGGGGATACTTCCCATGACGCTATTTTACATTTCATTGGAAGATGCCAAACGCCGTTCTCTTGCTGTAATATCAGTGTATTATCACAACGCATGTTATCTATCTGGGGTTGCAACCCCCAATCGACTCCTCTGGCTTTCAAAGAAATCGGTCTATGTGAACTTGGAAGATTCAATGATACTTTGATTGTTCCGTTTTCATTGACTGACTCTACGGTATAAATATTTTTCGCAAAAACGCTACCAGATAAACCCATAAAAATAGCAAACAGTGTGGTTATATATACTTTCAAGTTGATCTGATTCATACCCATTTAATCCATCTGTTTATCATGATAATTCGAAAAAACTTATTAATTAGCTATGACAAGGAGTTTCCTAAGAAATTCCATGATATCACTAAGATTTTGAAGCTGGGTCATCACCAATGCGGCTATTCCATATAGTCACCATTAGACCGATATAGACCCTTTTAGACTTTTCATAACAAGTTACAGGTAAAAAGGAGCACAAAACGGTCTCCTTTTCCTTCTCCAGAATTTCTGGCAGTTGACGCAATACCGTTATAATCACTCAGCAATCTGAACAGGCGTTTAGGTTATCCCATGCACACGATTTACCCCATAAAATATGGCGGATCAGTAGCGATTAAATCAATTGAGATTGTTTCAAGTATACAACTTGCCTGCGTTGTCATATCACACTGTTTTAGCATGATATTTTATACCTTTATTAGTTATTGTTCATAACTACACATGTAACTCTGACCAAATAGAACAGCAAGTCTTATCTTCTTTTTAATAACAAAAAACCCCGCAAAGGCGAGGTTTCATTCTATAAGTTAGGTGACAACGTATTCACTCTTATCACATTAGCACCCAAAATTCGTAACGAAAAGCATTTAACTATCAATTGTTGTTTTATTTGTCCATTCATCCATTTCTAAAACTACACCAGTCATAATTAAACAAGCATCAATAAAGGTTTCTGCTATCATGAGTTTTTGTCTAATTTTACCCTCTGAACACTTCATATCCCTCGCAATTGCTGATTTTGAAATATTCTTTATATAATGTTTTTCTATCAAATCGTATTCGTCTTTTCTTCCTACTTTTATTAATTGGCCAACCGCTGAATCAATAATTATCCCATCATCATCACAGCAAGAAACGCGACTCTTATTTGTGCTTGGTAATAATCCTTTAAACCCTGCAGCTATTGGCGAGTAATCCACACTATCCCCCTCATTCGCTGACCACGCTCCCCAACGCGATAAAACTTCCTGCATATCTCTCATGCCTAATACTCCTCGTGCCGTACACACGTTAAATAAATGCACCGATACCTAATGAACGGTTTAAAAACCGATATGACAATTCGAGTTGATTACCGTGAGTGGCTTCCCACTGTTTTGGGTCACGATGTAACTCGTCATGATGAATGCGACATAATGGAATAGTGAACAAGTCGTGAGCTTTCATTCCCATTCCTCCCATACCATGACCGATGATGTGGTGCGGATCATCAGCCTGTTGCCCACAGACGCAACATGGTTGAGTCTTTACCCATTGGAGCCAGTCGGGGCTTTCCCAACGTTGCATTTTAGGTTTCAGCAGAAACGATGCTGGTGGCTCCGGATCGACAGATACTTTAATAACCGGCTTTATCGCATCTAAACGTTCATTCATTGCGGATAATGCGGTTACGTTGCTTGGGATAATGTCAGCTTCAGGAAAACCGCCATGTACTCTGCGTTCTTCTTGTTTATCTGACCAATTTAAAATCTGGCGTAATATCGCTTCGGGTAATTCATCAACCAAGCTATGCATTACTGCAAATGAGAAAAAATCAGGTATCGTTAGCTGGTGGCCATCATCTAATCTCAAACGAAAACGAATAGTGTCTAACATCCAATTAATACGATTTTTATGAGCTAATTCAGCAACCCACCCAGCAGATGAATTTCTAATATGGTTATCATGATGCCAACAAGTGCGGATCACGCCTGCCTCGTGAAAGGTCGTCACTAACTCATGGTGATGGTAACTTTCTTCATCGTTATCAATCTGACAGCATTGAATATGACGAATAACCCACGAGTCCATCGGCGCCACTTTATCGATAGTGTGGATCACTTTTTTACTATTGAGAAATTGGACGATGTGCTTATTGTTTAAAATAGGCTGTTCATCACCCGTTAATGCACCTGAGGGCAACACATCTAAACTTTTAGGCACATCACTAATAATCACACGGTGGTGCTTCTTAAATTGCTCGAGTAATTCAGCACCCGGTTTAAGTAACACAACACCAAGTTCTGGTTGAATATAAGGCGTTAATAATAATTTCATGCACTCACCTGTTTATTCAACATCACCATGCGGATCAACTCATCCGTTTTACTCTCAAAGAAATGCGGTTGGGTTTCACGAGGATTATTAGGGCTAGTCATATTCTTACCAAACTGACACCCTCTAGCAGTAACAGACCAAAACTCTTTCATTTTGTTAGCTGTTTTCGTACTTGGACGTGATAAGCGCTCAACAATGCCTAGTTCGGCTAATCGCTTATAGGCTTGCTGTGCTGAAATAGGTAAGTTGTGTTTGTTGATCAACGTTGATAATGCAACTGTTGGACGACTTGAACCATCCATAGATCCACTTGGTGCATCAATCGCATAAACAGGGGCTAATTCGGGTAAGCCTGCCATTGCTTGTAACTTTTGATAAGCCCCTAACTTTGATGAATTCGAGAAATTTAAACTTTTAGACATTGACTCAAGCAGTATTACACCCGCTTGAACCTTATCACTGAGTTTCTCTTGGTGCTGTTGTGTTACTAAGGCATCAAAGGTACGGATCACTTTTAAATGAAAAGATGCACTGATCCACATTGCATAGGCGTAAACCAATTCTTTGCAAACATAAGTACCTTGATTATATCCACCAGCCACAGTGACAATAGGCGCTCCTGTGATCTCAGGAGCGGTCGAAATTTCATCAATTAACTCTTTGGTTTGAGCCAGTGAACTCCAATTTGATGGTTGATGTCGCTTTTCACCACCTGACACTCGATGTAAGTCATTTAAACAATAACGACCGGCTACATCTCTGCGAACCTGAAAACCATCAATAACAATTAATCCATTCATGCTATTTCTCTCCACGTTTTACTCGTGACCGTACATCACGCTTTTACTATGCTGACGAATGGTTATTTCAAGCTTCCCGCCTTTAATAACGTCCATCCATTCAACATCCATTTTTTTAATCTGTTTATCATCCACCCATACACCCGCATATGTTAATGCATCAAAAGGTGCCTTTAAGAAATTATCAATATCTCTAGCCTGCTTAGTTGGTGGGTATAATTTCACTGAAACAAACACATCACTCTCAATAGCCTTAGGTCTACGCTTTAATTGTTCATAGACTGCTGCAATCGCATTTGCTCTAAAGACTCGCCCTTTTGCACTGACTAAGGTTCCTCTTTGGGTATTTCTCCAATAAGTATTTACGCTAGGTGGAAATGGCAACGTAAGCATGAGTTCAGGCATAACTCCCCCATAAGCCAATTAGCAATGTCACTACAAACCAAAAACCAACGAACAGAATATATTTAGTTAGCATTAGTGATTACCTCTTACTGATCTTACTAATGAATCGTAGGGCTCGGTTGGTAATTTCCCCATGAGTGCAAAATTAGAAGTGGCGTGTTTTACCCATCTGATAGTTGGCAAAGCGCATTTTTTAGCCTTCTGAATATTCAACTTTTCAATGTAGACTGACTCACCTGATTTACGTGATTCTGTTATTGCTGAATAAACTCTTTCTGCCTCTTTAGTTACTCTGTAGCGTAATGGACGTTCTTCGCTAATTCTGACTAATGCACCTAAAGTCCAAAGGTGTGCCAGCGCTCTTGATGCGCCAGCTAAATTAGTGTCTAAATCACGAGTAACAATGTCGCGATCTACTACTTCACCCACTTTGTACAACGCTAAGATTTGCTCTGTGATTTTCATGCGACACCTCTCGATACAAGCCATTTTGCTTGTTCAATAAATGTTTTGCCGATCTGCTCTAATTCATCACGATGAATGTAATCGAATTTTTTACCCGTCCATGTTTTATCGAAAACAACTATCGCCCCAGCAAAGAATGCACCAGTTGGTTTCTGTTTTTCATCTGCGGGAACAAACCACTCAGGAACGTCAAAACCAATACGTCCACGAATAAAACAAACGTGATCCGCTTCTTCTGGCCACCATGTTTCTGATGTAGCTGCTTTTAATAGAAAAACATAACGGCCTCCCTTTTCACGCATCGCTGAAGCGTAATTCATAATGTGAATAACACCTGTGATGGCTTGTTTATCTTGATATGAAGGTCTTGAATATGGAGGATTACCAAAGGCAACACCGCCGATTTCTTTTAGCTTCGCTGACCAATCTTGCGTTAGCGCGTTATCTTCAGCTGTGTAGAAATGAGGTGCTTTACTGTTTTCACCGTCAGTGAATAGATCTAGGGTGAATGGGCCGTAAATTGAATTGATGCCATATACGAGGTTTTCTGGTGATTGCCACTGATCCCCAATTTCATTTAATTTATGCGTAGGTTTTGACTTTAATAAATTGAGTTTTTTAACATATTCGCTCTGTTCTTCTTCCAGCTCACATAGTAATGGTTCGCATGATTCACTACATGAACCGGAGTCATAACCGCCATTACCCCGAATTGTTTTTGCAATATCATCACGGGAGTGATCTGAAAACATAGCAATAATGCTTTCAAGTGAATTATTACCACGATACATAATCTTCTTTTCTTGCTGTCTGCGTTCGACAATATGAATAGATTTATCAGTAATAACTTTGAGAAATTTCTCTGCAAGCTCTGGCTCATCACGCGTTGCAAGAGCGATTTTATTAATACTCTTTTTGATGCAAAAAACGCAGTTACCTAAATGTTCAGGTAAATCTAGATCGAAAGGTTGCTCACTCCACCAGCACAGAATATCTTGTTTTTCAAAGTCACTAATATCCGCTAAATAGGAAACATCATCTCTAATTTTTAAACGTTTTGGTTCATCAGCCCTAATTCCTATCCATGTGTGATATTCACCGAAAGTTTCTTTACAGTAGCGAGTAAATACTTCTGTTTTCATCGTTCGGGTACAGAAAGCACCATGAACATAAGGAGTACCATATTTACTACAAGCATCTATCCATGGTTGCAGGTCATACCCGATTTCATCTACTGAAATAACTTTGTAGGTATTAGCTTTTCCAAGCTCTGGATCAATAACCAAACGCAAGCAAACGAGGTCAATATTCCAGTGTTTAGCAACATTACGAATAAACTCATAAGTTTTAGGGTGTTCAGCACCTGTATCCATAAACACATGTTTAATCGTGAAATTTTCTTTAGCCGCTTTTTGTTCAAGCAAATGAACCATGAATGCAGAAGAACGACCTCCAGAAAAGCTAGATACGTGGATCATTACTGAGCCTCCTGTGACATTTCAGTCGCTTGTTTCCAAATGCTGTTCCATGCTTGGCGACCAGAAAACTCACTCATACGACGAATGCCTGTCTTACCTGCTAATTCAAGTGCGATCTCTTCAATACGGTTTTGAGGTTTAGAACGAGAACCAATCAGGCGTGAGAATGCGCTGTCACGTTCAACGGTATCAACTTGAACCTTTGGCTCATCCTTTGGCTTTTGGCTACGAACGATCAGCTCATCAAAGTGTTTACGTAATTTACGAGGGCTTAAAATGTTTTGGTGCCAGAATGAATCTTTGTTGGCCCAATCGAACAACGCACAAATTTGCTCATGAGTACGCCCATCGATTTGACGCATCAAACGAATATCGTTCGCCCAGTCATACCAAGTAGGCTCTAGTGCAGATGAATTCAGTTTTTTAACACGACCAAACATCCATTTTGCCGTTTTCAAATCACCTTCATCACCCCATTTCTGGAAATTAGTGCTGTAAATCACGGCTTCTGGATAGCAAGTTAAAAAATCATTTTTCGGCTGGTCGCTGGATTCGCCAGAATTCTGCGACGAATGATCTGTTTCTGTTGTACTCTCTGAAGTAATCTCTGTTGTATTCTCTGTAAGAACAGGCCATTTTGACCCGTTCAGAACAGCGCATTTTGAACTGTTTGAAGGTTTCAATTTGCGCTTATCGATAAGGTCATTTTGAACTGTTCGATGAGATGAGTTATCGCTATTCGATTGGGTCATATTGACCTCATCGGTCAGCAGATGATGACCGTAGTTAATCGCATAATAATTAGTACGGTCATGGTTCGATTTATTGATTTGCTCGATGCGTAAAACGCCCTGCTTTTTTAAATTAGTAAAAGCACGTTTAATCGTTGATTCAGAGAAAAAAGGAAATTGATTCTTCCACTCTTCGACGGTGTTATAAATCCAGCGCGAGCCGTCATATTCAACACCTGAAGTAGTTTCAGTTAGCCAATATTGAATTTGCTGTAACAGCATCGCCTCATTTAAACCAAGACGTACCGCTAATTCAGGAATAACGACTAAAGGGCGACTTTTTAGTAATAATAAACTCATCTTGCCACCTCATTACTTAATACGAGTGTACTTCTCTTTAAATCGCTGTACCGGTTCACATTGTGGATCGTCACAACCATCCAGCATAAAAATGACTCGCTGTTTTTCTCTGTCATAACGAACAACATGAACAACGATACCTCTGTGATTTTTGTAGTAGCGATCAAGTTGGTTTGGGTTCTCATTGTTCATTGCCCGCCCTTAAACCATGTTTTGAATTGAAATCATCTACAAGCCAACGCATAAATTGGTAGTTTGTTTCTTCATAGCCTTCTGGTACTTTAATTTCATAGACAAAACGACCATCACGCATTGAAGCCCGTACTTGCGTACGGCATGCTAAGTTTGGTAATCTACTCATGCTAATTTCTCTTCACACAATTGAAATTTGCAAACCGAAGCCAGAGGCCGTACACCTTTGGCTTCACCCTTTCTGGATATAGCCATCTTTAATTTCTCTTTTGATGTAACGAAACAAACGCATTCATAAATGTGCGGGTCTGTGAAATTAATCCATCCAACATCATTTTTATCTTTTGCTCTTCATCACCATCAATAACGCCATCAGCTAAGCTATCTTTCATCAATAACGCTAAACGCCCTTGCATTTCGTCAACATTGCTTCGTAATGTGAATAACTCGGTTGTGTCTAGTTCAGCTGGATTGACTCTATCCACCAACAAGCGATTTGATTCACGAGCAACAAACTCAGCAAACAAAACGGTTTTAGAGATATCCTGCATTGCTAACAGCTCGTTTAAATCAAACGAACGACACCCGTTTTTCTCATAAAGCTTGTTGTTGAATGATGTTAAAGACAGACCAAGTGCTCCAGCCATAGCCTCTCGTCCACCAGCTGTTGCCTCACACATTTATTTCACTACCTGTTTTATTGATTGGTTACTCATTTCCTACCACCCTTGGTGATTTCTTGTAGTTAACTGTTTTAAAAGGTTTTGCTATTCTTTTGGTAAGCCATCGGTTTTATTTGGATAGAGATCAGGACGCAGTTGATCCCTTGGTATGCCTGTTGCTAGTTCAACTAGTAAAACTTTATCTGAAGGAATTCGTTTATTTCTGTTTAGCCAATTCCATACTTGCTGTTGCTTTACGGTCTTACCTGATATGCCTGTTATTAGCTTCGCTAGGTGAGTCTGCCCACCTGACTTATCGATTGCCTTTTTTAAACCGATCACGCAATCGGTACTGATTGTTTTATTCATAACACCCCCTAGTTGTTAATACAACTTAATGATAATGCATAACAACCAAACTAACAACATAAAGGTGTTGGATGAATGAACACTTAAAGTTGTAAAATACATTCACAAACAAGCGGAGGTTGTTATGTCGATTGCAGAAAGACTGTTATCTGCCAGATTAAAGGCGGGGTTAAGTCAAGCGGATTTAGCGGATAAAGTAGGAGTTAGTCAGCAGTCTATTCAAAAAATTGAATCAGGCCAGACAACATTTCCTCGCAGAATTGAAGATATTGCACACGCAGTCGGTGTCTCTGCTCACTGGTTACAGTTTGGTGCACCAGATGAAAACGGTTCTAAAACAAACTTTGAAGTCAAAGAATGGGAAGATATTAGGTATCATAACGATGATTTTGTTGGTATCCCTGTGTTGGACATAGAGTTATCTGCAGGTTCTGGAGCTAATGCAGAGTTAATTGAACTGGAAGAGTACACTTATCCGTTTCGCAGAGATGAGTTGAGGAAGCATAACGTTAGTGCAAATGATGCTCGTATAGTAAAAATCATTGGAAATAGTCTATACCCCGTATTAAATAGCGGTGATTTAGTAGCGGTAGATGTTAGTAAGAGAGATATACGAGATGGTGATCTTTACGCAATACGTGATGGAGTTTTGTTGAGGGTGAAAATATTAGTTTATCAGCCAGATGGCGGAATAATTATTAAAAGCTTTAATAAAGATGAGTACCCAGATGAGCAGCTCAGTAAAAACGAGATGGCTGCTCGAGTACATATTATTGGAAGGGTTTTTTGGTCATCGAGAAGCTGGTAGTGATTTAATTAACAACCCTTCTGTTATTATCTTTACATTAGATTTTCCGCTATCACGATCAAGGATGGCTTTTTCTATTTTTCTACCGTAACTTGAAAACCTCCAATCTCGAGAAGACATAGCTCCAATTACAAGAAAATGAGTATTCTGTGTCACTCTATCAACAATTGAGCCACCAGCGCTGTTAATTCTTTCAGCTACAGTAGCTCTTTTTCCTGATATAAAACTACCAGTTAAACAGAAAGATGAATTTTTGACCTCCACTGCATCTAATTGGTCGCAGGGTAATATAGAGGACATGCCGTCCACAACACCGTATTCAAGATCTGTACCGGAGAAATCAACTAAAGCTTGATATAAAAGCTGACTTTCGTCTTTATTGATCACCCCGTCTTTTTTTATTCTCTGAATAAGTTCATAAAGATATTTCCCAGGATAATCTTTTTTTAACTGGCCATTCTTAGATAACCACCAATCGAGATAGCTTATCTCATCAACTTTGAGCTTTTTATCTGCGATTATCCCCTTGCAAAGCCCAATTAATAAATTTACATCTGATTCTTTTGAATACAAGTCAACACTAGGCATATCCATGATTGACTGTTGTACGCTTTTTAAGGTTTGAACTAGATCTAATCTTTCTTCTTTGGTTACAACTCCATCATCTAAAATTCGAGTAATTCTATCCTTAAGTAGTTGAATAAATGAGTTATCGGATATTTGATGAGCCTCATTAAGCCATGTAGTTATATATAAAATTTCAGTATCAGATAGCTCCCCGTCGGAAAGAACACCATCAATGATTGATATTAAATTAGCGAATAACTTGTCGCGATTTCTTTTGTAGTTAAATGCAGGGTTAGCGTTCATATATCCTCCTTTGAACTTATAGTTAAATTTTATTTAAGATAAATCAAACAACATAAAGTTGTTGACTTTTGCATTTTTACAACTAATATAACAACCAAAAGGTGTTTTAAATGAGGCGCTAATTACAACTTAGGTGAAGCAAATGACAACTGAACCAGTAATCATACCGCCAGCCAATTTCACTGATGAAGATATCGTTGCTTGGATGAAAGATAAATTATCTTCTGTTGATCATCTGCTTGAGCTTTATGATAAACGTGGGAAGCTGGTGGCTGACTTATCAAAATTGGATGATGAAATAGACGAGTACAGAATTAAAAGTGCTATTCAGACCCAAAGAAAATGATTTTTATGTGTGAAGAGAACGTGTGAAGAGAAACAATGGCTGGCTGAGTCTTAAACCATTAACGGGGGTGTGGTGATAATGTTCTGCTCAGTCAGCCATTTTTATAGAGTTAGTCTTATAACCAAAGAGCGTGGGCGTGAAAAAAAGTAACCTGCGGTCAGCTAGAAATCCGAATCCCAATCGGGCTGATGAAACCACAGGTGGTCCGCTCTTTTTGATTATGACTCTAACAATAAGTAAGGGTACTGGCATTACTTGTGAAATGTCTTATCAGGATTATGTCAACTCGCTAGTGCCCTTTCTTATTGTGTGAAGTGATAACGTGAGGTTATAGAAATGAGCCAAGAAGATCGTAAGACAAATGTTCCCGACTTTCTTTCCGAATTGGACGCTGGCGTTTTTGAAAATAAAGTCTCTGCTGTTTTAAATGATGTGGCTTTAGGCGTTTTAAATAATGGTGGAAAAGGCAAGGTCACTATTGAATTAGATATTGCTCGCCTTAGTAATTCAATGGAAGAAAAACGAGTTGAAATAACTCATAAACTTAAATTCTCTGCACCAACACCACGCGGAAAACGGGCTGAAGAAGACACCACAAAAACACCAATGTACGTGGGTAAAGGTGGTAAGTTGACCATTATGCAAGAAGACCAAGGTCAATTATTTTCTTTGCAAGGTCAGCCCGACGGGAAATTAAAATCCGTTAATTAGTTTCCTTATTTTTAATTAAACCTATCCATTTAATTTAATGCTTTTAAATAAGTAGGAGTTTATTCATGTCTCAATTAGACGGTAATGCTATTTCGCAAATTCAAAATATGGCAGTGGCTTCATTAACTCTCGAAGCAATAGAGAAGTCTCTTTGCCCCGCCATTGTTCTTCCAAATGAATTTAAAGTGAGTAGTTTGGAAAATTTACAAGAAGGTCGCTTCCGTTTCCGTGGTGAAATGAAAACAACCAGTATCAGTGACTTTGTTAAATACTCAATCAAAAATGCAATTGATGAAGGTGTTAGCTGCTTTATTGATGCCGATGAAATGAGTGCCAAAACTATTTTTAATATCGGCACAATTGGTGAGCCTGGTCATGCTGATAATACGGCTCTTGTGAAATTAAAACAAACTGCCCCATTCGCAGCACTATTAAAAATTGATGGTGTTAAACATCGTCAAAAAGAATTAGCAGAATGGTTAGAAGACTGGCGTGATTATTTAATGGCGTTTGATGCAGAAGGTAATGTTTTAGATATCAAACAAGCTATTTCTGCTGTTCGCCGTATTACGATTGAATCAACACGCTCTGCCGAACATGAAGATCACGATTTTAGTGCCAAACGTTCAGTATTAGAAAATGTTGAAGCCAGAAGCAAAGATGTTATGCCTACTGCATTCCAGTTTACCTGCCCCCCATATGACGAGTTAAAAGAACGTAGCATTAAATTGCGTTATAGCGTGCTTACTGGCGGTGATGTTCCTGTTTTAGTGCTCCGTATTGTCCAACTTGAAAACCTTGAAGAACAAATCGCTCAAGAGTTTCGCAGTCTGCTTTGTGATGAATTCGATGAAAGTGAAATCGAAACATTCATTGGCAAGTTTTCAGCTTAATTATTAATTAATCGCCATCTTATTGGTGGCGATTTTACTCAAATAGGAATAACTGAAAATGGCTAACGGATCAGTAAACAAAGTAATCCTCATTGGCAATTTAGGTCGTGATCCTGAAATTCGCTACCTGCCTTCTGGTGGTGCTGTTGCCAATTTGGCTGTGGCCACAAGTGAAAAATGGCGTGATAAACAAACGGGTGAAAACCGCGAAAAAACAGAATGGCATCGTGTTGTTTTGTTTGGAAAGCTTGCAGATATCGCCAGTGGCTATTTGTGTAAAGGCTCACAAGTTTATATCGAGGGCCAACTACAAACGCGCGAGTGGGATGATAACGGCGTTAAACGTTATACAACAGAAATTGCTGTAAAAGTTGGCGGTTCAATGCAGATGTTAGGCGGTGCTAGTAAATCAGTAGGTTCACAACCGGCACAGCAAAATCAGCCACCAGCTCAACCTCAAGCCCAAAGTAGTCAACCACCAATGGATTTTGAGGATGATATTCCCTTCGCACCGATTGGGCTTATGTATCCACGCAATTTAATTAATGTGATTTAAGGAAATCTTTACTATGGGGCGCTTCCATAAAGATACTAAAATGCACGAAATGACCTGCATTAAATCTGATGGGGTGTATCGTCACTACCACTTTTCATCCCCTAAAAATTCAGCATATTGGTTTGATATTGTGACAACACCTTATTATCTATATATGACTGGCGATATGGGTACTTGGGTATTTAGTCGTATTAAAGATATGCTTCATTTCTTTAATAAAGATAGCCTTGACTTAGGCTATTTGGCTGAAAAATTACAGATTGGATCATGTCGTAGTGAAGCCACGGCAATTTATAAAGAAGTTGATGTTAAAAGGACACTCGAATATTTAAACAATGAACTCCAGCAATGGAAGAATGATATTTTAGATGAGGAAGAAGATCGCGAAAAATTAGCTGATTTAAAAGAGGCTTATAAAGATTTTTCCAGAAGAATTGGTGAGTTGAAATCATTAATCAATGATTACTGCATTAGCGGTTCAATTTCAGAACAAGTATATTCTTTTGCTATTGAGAATTCAGGGTTTACCGATCCATCAGTAGGTATGATTGAAGCACCTTGGGATTGGGAGTCACTATATCCTGTAACAAGGCCAACATCTGGATTTGTATGGGTGTGTGAAGCTATTCAGTATGCAAGTAAGCAGATCTTGGTAAAAGAGTTAGCAAGCAACGCTATGGATAAATTCCTAGCTATTGGGGATTGCCATGAGTAAAGAGCGTGGAATTATATTTAATACCGAGATGGTAAAAGCCATTTTAGATGGGCGTAAAACTCAAACTCGTAGAGTAATGAACAACCAGCCTTGCACACTACCAGAAGAAACTATTTCCGTACAACAGGATAATTTTAATTTCAGATGGGCTGGCGATTTACATAACGATACTAGCGGTTGGTTTCCTTGCCCTCTTGGCAAGGTTGGTGATCGCCTTTGGGTTCGTGAAACATGGATGCCTGATGCTCCTCGCGATGGAACTTGGAGTGATGTTGAGTTTTACGGATGTAAAGACTCGTCATTAAACATGATACCTGAGCGTTATCGTACCCCAGAACATTGTATTTATCGAGCATCTTGGGATGGTGCTGAAATGATTGGCTGGACTCCATCTATACATATGCCCCGCTGGGCTTCACGCATTACGTTAGAAATCATCGATGTTCGTGTTGAGCGTTTAAAGTATGCTGGCGATACTGAGTTTAAAGCTGAGGGCTACCCTTTAGAGCGAGAGTTAACTGGTGGCAGTATGGACCCATTTTGTTGGTTTCGTAATCTTTGGGATTCAGTATCACCTACTAACTTTAAATATGAAGATGATCCGTGGGTATGGGTTATTGAGTTTAAAAGGATTTAATAATGGATAAATCAAGACGGCAGTTTGAAGAGTTTATTAAGTTTCATTTGGGCGACAAAGTGGATGAGAATACATTTGAAACAGCAAATAACGGATTAAATTATTCTTATCCATACGTTGACCTCATGTGGATTACATGGCAGTCATCACGTGAACCATTATTACTAAGTTTACCATCAAGACGAATAAATAAAGGTAATTACGATTCTTTTACTGATGGATATAACAACGGAATATCTGCTTGTGAAATGGCTTTATTAGATAACGGAGTAAATGATTACCTTCTAATAGAATTAGGTCGTGGAGATAAGATATTTTCTACAATTGATATTAAAGGAGAGAATAAGGTCGGATTGGCAATTTCACCAAGACAAGATAACAAAAGAGATATAGGTGTAAAATTCAATTACAAAAATGGAACAACACTTGCAGATTTAGACCCCTTAGTTTTAATCACAACCGATAATGTTAAATCATTTGAAGCATTGCGCGACCAATTAAGTGACATTATAGAATTATTGAATAGTAAAACTAACGGATTACATGATGAATAACCACCAGCATTAATATTTATTTAAACTGTGTACGGACAGTGTGGAGAGAAAAATATGAATACAGTATTTTTATTGATGGCTGAATATGAAACGTCTCAAATTCCGCTATCTGTTGTTGCTGAAAAGTTTCTTAGCATCTCATCTGCGCATGCAGATAAAAAAGCTAATTTAGGTGAGTTACCATTCCCGACATATAGAGAAAACCAAAAATCTGGTCGATTAGTACATATCGTTGACCTTGCTGAATGGATAGACAAAAAAAGAGATGTTGCTAAAAAAGAATTTATTCTTTTACAAACAAAGTAAATAAACTGTTTTTAATCATTTACATATAGAAAATAAACATAAATTTAAAAGTATATTAAATCTTCGAAGATCTCTTTTTATTAAAATATATCACAGTGAATTTTTTTATAGTATAGGTTAATATTAATTAATCAAATACTATTAAAAGGGTTAATTATGGCTAAGCAATTCATGTTAATGGAGCCAAAAAATGAAAATTTTCATGAATTAATTGGAGGTTCTAGTAAATATTTAGTCCCTAGATTTCAACGTGACTATGCCTGGGATATTGAGCAGTGGGAAGATCTTTGGAATGATATTGATTCTTTAGATGAGGAAGGGTTTCATTATATGGGTTATATCGTTCTTCAACAAAAAGAACAATATCAGTATGACGTCATTGATGGACAACAGCGATTAATAACTCTTTCCTTAATAGTTCTTGCTGCGATGAAAGCTATCAAAGATATGATAGATCGGGGTGAAGATGAAACTGACAATAAAGAAAGGTTAGATGAAATAACCAAGCATTTTATAGGCACTAAGAATCTAGTTTCTTTAAAAGTAGTTAGTAAATTAGCACTGAATAGAAACAACAACCAATTCTTCCAAAAAATTTGTTCAAATATTGACATACCTAATCAAAGAGGTATTACATCTACCAATAAATTAATAAGAAAATGCTTTGATTTTTTCTCTAAAAAGCACTTTGGAAATACAGGAGCAGAAATAGCTCAATTTATTATTGATTTTTCTTCATCAATTGTATTCACAAAAATAATCGTTCAAGATGATCTGAATGCTTATAAAGTATTTGAAACATTAAATGCTCGAGGAGTTCAATTATCTACTCCAGACCTTTTGAAGAATTACCTTTTTTCCATAGTAACTAAAGATGACAAAATACAAGAACAGGAACTCAACGATTTAGATGAACAATGGTCTGAAATAATAGTTCAATTAGGTGAAAGTAACGTATCTGACTTTGTCAGATATCATCATAACTCTCATAGAAAAATGGTAACGAAAAAAGAGTTGTTTTCAACAATTCGTAAAGCTGTTACAACACCTGCAGAAGCATACCAATATTTAACTACATTAATAGAATATGCTCCTATTTATGCATCTTTGATAAATCCAAGTGATCCTTGGTGGTCAGAGCAATCAGATGAATTTAAGAATGCGCTACCTTATCTACTTGGCATACGCCTGTTCAATATAAAACAACCTTTAACAGTATTATTACCTGCATTTAAATATTTCAGTCCACATGAATTTGTGAAAACCGTAAATTATCTCTATGTTTTATCTATTAGATACAATGTTATTTGTCATTTATCGCCAAGTGAACAAGAATCAATTTATAATCAAATTGCAATTAAAATATCCAATAAGGAATATAAAAGAGCTAGTCACATTAAGAATAGTAATGAGTTCAAGCGTATTTATCCAGATGATAGTACCTTTTTAAATGCATTTGAATTCCACAAAATGCCTAGTCGTCAAACTGCTAGAAAGATTAGGTTTCTCCTCGCAGAAATAGAAAAGCATCTTGGCAATAACTGTGATTTTGATAAGACTACTCTTGAACATATTTGCCCATATAATCCTGAAATGAATTGGGTTAATAGTTTTGGTGATGGAATTAACGATGTTAAAGATCGTCTAGGAAATATGGTCTTATTAGAAAAAGATAAATTAAAAAGAGCAGACTTTATAACTAAAAAAGAAGAATATAAAAAATCCCCTTATAATTTAGCAAAAAAAATAACTAGTTATAAACATTGGAACTTAGAGACTGTAAATGAACAGCAAAAATGGATGGCACAACAAGCTGTCAAAACCTGGAAAGTTTGTTAATAGTTAAAATTAAATTGACTATATCTAGCAACAAATTATGCTAGATATAGTCATTAATTAGTTACACTATTAAATTTTTCAAATTTCTCATGTAGTGATTTTGGATATAACTCTGTATACACTTGCCACAGAACATTTAAGGATCTATGTCCTGTCACTTGCGCCACTTCTTCAATACTAAAGCCAGCTTCAAATAAACGACTCGCCCCTTCTCTTCTTAAATCATGATATCTAAGATCTTCAATCCCTAACGCGTTCCTTGTGCGCTGAAAACCTGCAGTAACTGATTTAGGGTTATAAGGGAAAATTCTATCACTTGTTTTTGGTTGGCGACTCAGTATTGTCCATGCATCGCCCAGCAAAGGCACTGACATGTGGTTACCTGATTTTTTACGCGGATCTTTTCTATCTCTAACAATTACTGATCTGTTTTTCTCATCAACGTCTGCCCATAGAATTTTGCACACTTCACCAATACGCATACAACTAAGGATAGAAAAATCTAAAATATCAACATAAGGGATAATGCACTCTCTATGTTCGCTTCGTTTTTTAAGTGCTTCTCTTAGTTGTTTTAATTCCTCTTTTTGAGGTCTACGACTACGCCGTTGTGACTTACCAATCAATCCCATTTGAATTAATAATGGACGGGCTTCATATGCTGGGTTAGATGTATATTCTATGCCATAAATAGGCTTCGCTGATTTTAATACTGAGGTTAAATAGCTAACATCGTGATTAATAGTTGAAGGTGATGCACCTGATGCATGTCTATGTCTACAGTGGTCAACAACATGTGAAACGGTAAGCTCTGTTAGCCCATATTTAGACAAATCAGAATCAAACAGCATTTCTAAAACATACCGTTTTGTTCTTCCTGCTTTCCCGCCAAGATCTGGATCATTTAAATATTTAAACAGTAAATCTCTGACTGTTATTTTTGTTGCATCAGTTGGATCGGGTATGCCGTTTTGCTCTAGCTCTAAAACACGTTTAGTTCCCCATGTTTTTGCATGAGCCTGTTTGGTGAACGTTCTGCTTTCATTATAAATTCTCTTTCCACCAGCTTTCACAGAAACAGAACATCTGTATCGAGCAGTGCCATCTGCTCTATCACGTTTTGATATGGTATAGTAAGCCATCTCTATATAAATCCTCTCTCACTCTCAGCGGGACACCAAATTTTGGTGTCCTCACTGGTGTCCTGATAAAGAGAAAATACACTAAAATGGGTTATAATGCACGAAAATACACCAACCGATAAAACATTAAAAAACAAGCAAACACAGGGCATTCAAGGCAATTACCCACTAAATAGATTCTCTGTTGCGCCGATGCTCGATTGGACTGATCGTCATTGTCGTTATTTCTTTCGTCAGCTCAGTAAAAATACACTGCTTTATACTGAAATGGTCACAACTGGTGCCATCATTCACGGTAAAGGCGACTATCTAAAATACAGTGAAGAAGAACATCCAGTCTCTTTGCAGTTAGGCGGAAGCGATCCTCAAGCTTTAGCGCAATGTGCAAAATTGGCACAAGAGCGTGGCTATGATGAAATCAATTTAAATGTGGGCTGCCCTTCAGATCGCGTACAAAATGGGCGTTTTGGTGCTTGTTTAATGGGAGATGCACAACTCGTTGCAGATTGTGTGAAAGCCATGCGTGATGTCGTTGATATTCCTGTGACGGTAAAAACTCGCATTGGTATTGACGAGCTGGATAGCTACGAATTTCTATGTGATTTTATTGGTACTGTTAGCCGTGATAATAACTGCGATACCTTTATTATTCATGCCCGTAAAGCATGGTTATCGGGTTTAAGTCCAAAAAAGAACCGTGAAGTTCCACCTTTAGATTATCCTCGTGTTTATCAATTAAAACGCGATTTCTCGCATCTCACTATGGCAATTAACGGTGGTATTAAGTCACTAGAAGAAGCCAAAGAGCACTTAAAATATATGGATGGCGTTATGGTAGGCCGTGAGGCTTATCAAAACCCGTCAATTCTAACGCATGTTGATCATGAGCTTTTTGACAACCAGCTACCTATTGCCGATGCAGTCACTGCGGTAAGAGCAATGTATCCTTATATTGAGAAAGAGCTCTCACAAGGTACTTATTTAGGTCATGTTACACGTCATATGTTGGGGATTTTCCAAGGTATTCCAGGCGCTAGACAATGGCGACGTCATTTGAGTGAAAATGCCCATAAACAGGGCGCTGATTTATCTGTTTTAGAAAATGCACTTAAATTTGTAACTGAAAAATAACGATATTAAAAATAAAACCAGCCACATTGGGCTGGTTTTACTTTCATTAAAGTAATGAGAAGAAGCGATTATAGTTTGCAACTAAATAAGCAATTTGAAATTCAAATGCTTCTTTAACTTCACGTTTACCTTCTTCTGATCCTTCTTTCTTTTTAATGTCAAAAAAAGCATTTTGCATTAATTGAACTGATACATCCATTGATTTTTGGAATGCAGATAAATTATTATTTTCACCAAGGCGTTTAAATAATGCTTCTGTTTTTTCATCTGCAACATCACGAATAAATTGTAATTCAACATTACTGACTTTATTATCTTCATAAATAAAATCAATAAAATCCTTTAATTCATCTTTTTGCATAAACACTCCATATTCTATTAATAAAAATCACGAAAACGTAAATTAAAAGAGATAGAGTTAAAAATAAATCTAAAATAAAAATAAGGCTTTTTTTTGATAATCAAACTTGAAATTATTTATATTTATTATTAATAAATATTCAAAACCTATTTAATTTATTTTAAATAGGTTTTATTTTTTACAAATAATAATTAAGGAATAAGTAAACTTGATCCTTGAGATTGTCTACTTTCAAGATAACGATGAGCATCTTTCGCATCTGCTAAAGCAAATTTCTGATTATCTGGCACACTTACATCAATTTTACCGCTACCAATTAACGCAAATAGCGCTTCACTTGCAGCATCTAGCTCTTCACGTGTTGTGATATAACCCGAAATAGATGGGCGCGTCACATATAGAGAACCTTTTTTATTAAGAATACCTAAATCGACACCTGTTACGGCACCTGATGCATTACCAAAACTCACCATTAAGCCACGGCGTTGCAAGCAGTCTAACGAATCTAACCACGTTGCTTTACCAACAGAGTCGTAAACAACAGGTACTTTTTGGTTATTAGTTAGCGCCAAGACACGTTCCACAATCGACTCAGTCTGGTAATTAATCACTTCCCATGCACCTGCGGCTTTTGCTTTGGCAACTTTTTCATCACTGCCTGCCGTCCCAATCATTTTTGCACCAATGGCCTTAGCCCATTGGCTGGCAATTAAACCAACGCCACCAGCAGCTGCGTGGAATAAGAAGGTTTCGCCCGATTGTAATTTATAAGTTTCATTGAAGAGATAATAAACTGTTAATCCTTTTAAGAAAGAAGCTGCGGCTTGTTCAAAAGAGATATTATCAGGCAGACGTGCTACTTTATTTTCTGGTACATTATGCGTATCGCTATAAGCCCCTAGCGGAGATTGCGCATACACAACTCTGTCCCCTTCTTTTAGTGAAGTCACTTTAGCGCCTGTTTTGATAATAATGCCCGCAGCTTCAGTGCCTAATCCACTTGGGAATTGGCTTACAGGATATAATCCGCTACGTACATAAGTATCAATATAGTTAATACCAATTGCCTTATTGGCAACTTGAACTTCATGATCGCCAAGAGGAGCTGGTGTAAATGTTGCTAACTCAAGAACATCTGCATCGCCATGAGTTGCAAATTGAATACGATTAGCCATTACTATCTCCTTTGTAGGATGAGAGGTTAAATAAGCGAGCGCAAAAAGACCTTTGGAGATAATGACAAAGGATAGCTATTTCTACAAGGCACAGATAATTGGGTTAGCGTATACTAGAGCGTGTTGACCTTTTATGGTCAATTTTTATTCGAATTAAAAGCATTTTATTTTAAGTGGTCATTGTTAATATCAATCAATGCCCATAATTGTTGAGTAGGTTGCTTTACACTCTTTTTTTGCTGTAAAAACAAGCAGAAAAGATCAACACGCTCTAATACGCTGACTGACACTTTTTCGATTTTATGCAGGATTTATGGCCAGAAACAAGACCACTGACAAGCTGATGTCTGATATTAAAGACCGACAAATGGAGGGATTAAAGCTACCTCCCCATTCGCTGGAAGCAGAGCAGTCCGTGTTAGGCGGTCTGATGATAGATAATGAACGTTGGGATAATGTTTCTGAACGCGTCACCGCCGAAGATTTTTATAGCCGACCTCATCGTACTATTTTCTCGCAAATGCAACGTTTGTTGGAATTAGGCAAACCTATCGACCTGATTACGCTATCCGAAGCATTAGAACAAAATGCCGAGTTAGACAGTGTAGGTGGTTTTGCCTATTTAGCAGAACTTTCAAAAAATACGCCAAGTGCGGCGAACATCAACGCTTATGCGGATATCGTCCGAGAGCGTGCGGTTGTTCGCGATATGATAAAAGTTGCCAACGAAATTGCAGATGCGGGTTTTGATCCTCAAGGACGCACCAGTGAAGATCTGCTCGACTTTGCTGAATCAAGAGTGTTCCAAATTGCTGAAACACGCGCCAATAAAGACGAAGGCCCTAAAGCAATAGATGCAATTTTAGAAGAGACTGTTGAAAAAATAGAACAGCTCTATCAAAAACCTCATGATGGTGTCACAGGGGTTTCAAGTGGTTATCAAGATCTTGATAAAAAAACCGCAGGATTACAAAAGTCAGATTTAATTATTGTTGCTGCACGTCCTTCTATGGGTAAAACCACATTTGCCATGAACTTATGTGAAAATGCGGCAATGACGGAAGAAAAACCAGTACTTATCTTCAGCTTAGAGATGCCCGGCAACCAAATCATGATGCGTATGTTGGCATCATTATCTCGTGTCGATCAGACAAGAATTCGTACAGGGCAGCTTGATGATGAGGATTGGGCACGTATTTCAAGCACGATGGGTATTTTGCTTGAAAAACGCAATATGTATATCGATGATTCTTCGGGTTTAACACCAACAGAAGTACGCTCTCGTGCTCGCCGCATCTATCGTGAACATGGCGGTTTAAGCCTTATCATGATTGACTACTTACAGCTAATGAGAGTACCTTCATTATCTGAAAACAGAACACTAGAAATTGCTGAAATTTCTCGTTCTTTAAAAGCGTTAGCTAAAGAATTACAAGTTCCTGTGGTTGCTCTATCACAGTTAAATCGTAGTTTGGAACAACGTGCTGATAAACGCCCTGTTAACTCCGACTTACGTGAATCTGGCTCTATTGAGCAAGATGCTGACCTTATCATGTTTATTTATCGTGATGAGGTTTACCACGAAAGTAGTGATTTAAAAGGGGTTGCAGAAATCATCATCGGTAAACAACGTAACGGTCCAATTGGTACAGTAAGGCTTACCTTTAACGGCCAATGGTCACGCTTTGATAACTATGCTGGCCCTGCTTACGACGATGAATAATCACTAACCTTGACTTAATTAAAGGAAGTATTGGAATAATATGAAAGCGGCAACCGCAGTGATAGATCGCCGCGCTCTGCGTCACAATTTTCAGCATGTGAGAGACTATGCCCCACATAGCCACCTGATAGCTGTCGTGAAAGCAAACGCTTATGGTCATGGGTTATTAGAAACAGCATATACCTTAATGGATAATGCTGATTGTTTTGGTGTTGCACGTATTGGTGAAGCATTAACCTTACGAAGTGGGGGTATTGTAAAGCCCATTCTTCTGTTAGAGGGCTTTTTTGATATCGTTGACCTACCTATTTTAGTCGTCAACCACATTGAAACGGTTGTTCATAGCCAAGAACAATTAGAAGCATTAGAACAGGCCGACTTAGATGAACCCATCAAAGTATGGATGAAAATCGATACGGGGATGCACCGTTTAGGCGTGCGTCCTGAAGAGGCGCAAGCCTTCTATTTACGACTTTCCGCCTGCAAAAATGTACAACAACCTGTCAATATTGTGAGCCATTTTAGTCGCGCTGATGAACCTGATGTTCCTGAAGCAACACAAAAACAAATCACATTATTTCAAGATTTTATTCAAGATAAAGCCGGTGATAAGTCAATCGCAGCTTCTGCGGGTATTTTATTTTGGCCTCAAGTTCATTATCAGTGGGTTCGCCCTGGTATTATTACTTATGGTATCTCTCCTACTGGCGATGAAAGAACAGGTAAAGATTTTGGCTTAACCCCTGCCATGACACTGAAAACAAGCCTGATTGCTGTTCGTAAACATAAAGCGGGTGAACCTGTTGGTTATGGTGGCACATGGGTAAGTGAAAAAGACACTTATCTTGGTGTGATCGCTATTGGTTATGGCGATGGTTATCCTCGTAGTGCACCTTCAGGTACTCCTGTGTGGATCAATGGTCGAAAAGTGCCTATTGTTGGCAGAGTTTCGATGGATATGATCAGCGTCGATTTGGGGACTGAACTGATTGATAGTGTTGGTGATGAAGCTATTTTATGGGGAGATGTGTTGCCCGTAGAAGAAATTGCCAAATATAGTGGTATTAGCGCCTATGAGTTGATTACGAAATTAACCTCGCGCGTCATCATGGAATACCTAGACGAACAATAATACACACGATATTGTATCCCTATGACACACTAAAAGTGATTGGAGAAGAAGCCGTGTTTCAACAGGTTGAAGCGTTTCCGGGAGATCCGATTCTCTCATTGATGGATGTTTATAACAAAGACCCACGTCAGGATAAAATTAATTTAAGCATTGGTCTTTATTATGACGAAGAAGGCAAGACCCCTATTTTAGGAACAGTTTCAGTTGCGCGTCAGCAACTTAATGCCATGACCCCCACCGCAACACTTTATTTACCAATGGAAGGGCTGGCACCTTATCGCAGCGAAATTCAAGATCTCCTTTTCGGTGCAGATAATCCTCTAATTGCAGAAAAGAAAATTGCCACAATCCAAACATTAGGTGGATCAGGCGCATTAAAAGTAGGTGCTGATTTTCTCCATCGCTATTTCCCAAGATCAGAAGTGTGGATAAGTGATCCGACTTGGGATAATCATGCTTCTATTTTTGCGGGCTCGGGTTTCAAGGTAAATTATTACCCATACTTTGATCCTGAAACCAAAGGCGTAAAATTTGAAGCACTACTCGATTGCTTTAAAAAACTGCCTGAAAAAAGCATCGTATTGATGCACCCATGTTGCCACAACCCAACTGGCTCTGATCTGACTAAAGATCAATGGGATCAAGTCACTGAAGTATTAAAAGCTCGCCAAGCAATTCCATTCTTAGATATTGCTTATCAAGGCTTTGCTGAAAATTTAGATGAAGATGCTTACGCTATTCGTACTATGGCAAAAGCCGGATTACCAATACTTATCAGTAACTCTTTTTCAAAAATATTTGGGATCTACGGTGAACGTGCTGGCGGCTTATCAATTGTGTGTGAAAATGCCACTGAATGCGAACATGTATTAGGTCAGTTGAAAGCGGGTGTACGTCGTATCTACTCAAGTCCTGCAAACTATGGTGCGCAAATTGTCAATAAAGTGCTATCAGACCAAGTTTTAACTGCACAATGGCAAAAAGAAGTCGCGCATATGCGTGATCGCATTAAAGAGATGCGCGTTACTTTAGTCGAAGCTTTAAAAGTTGCTCTGCCTGAAAAGAATTTTGATCATCTATTAACTCAACGCGGTATGTTCAGCTATACAGGCTTTACACAAGCGCAAGTTGATAGATTACGTGACGAATTTGGTATTTATCTTGTCGGTACTGGCCGTGTTTGTATGGCAGGTGTTAATACAAGTAATGTTCAGCGCATTGCGCAAGCCTTTGCGGCTGTGAGTATTTAATCTAATCAACGCAATTCCATGATAAAAAATACCTGCCTATTTTCATAAGCAGGTATTTCTTTTTACTGCATCACAACATCACTGTCGCTTTAGGTTTTCGCCTTTTATATATTGACAGCTTGCTTCTTTTCCCCAGCATTACGACGCGCTTTTTCTTCCATAATCTCAATGATTTGAATATCTGTATGTTGCATTGCACGACTAGCTAATGCACAGAGATTCGCTATTGAACTATCGACATCGTCACTGACAATACCATCAGTACCCGCAACACTTTGATTTTGCATCGCCATTAATACTGCTTTATAAGCACTCGCTGCACTGCTTGATACTTTCATTGCACAGCTATTCGATGCACCATCACAGATAATGCCACTGATATCACCAATCATACTGTTGATAGACATACTGACAGTGGTGAAATCTTTTGTGAGTAACCATGCCATTCCTGCGGCTGCTCCCATTGAAGCGGTTGTTGCAGCACAAAGGGCGGAAAGTGGAGGAAAATGGCTATGAACATAAATTGCCATTAAGTGAGATAAAACCAATGCACGCAGTAAGGTTTCATCATCGGCTTTAATAAATTCAGCAACCACCATTACAGGCAATGTTGCAGCAATACCCTGATTACCTGAGCCTGAATTACTCATTGCAGGTAATACCGCCCCACCCATACGAGCATCAGATGCAGCTGATGCTCTGATCATGATTTCATTAAGTAAGTCTTTACCTAACAAACCTTTCTCTTGTTGCAGAATTAAGGTACGACCAATGGCTAATCCATAGGTGTTTTGTAGTCCCTCTTCTGATAAAGCGCCATTTAAACGAGCGGCATTGAGCATAAACTCAATTTCACTCACTGGCACGTTAAGTGCGAAGTTATAGATATCTTCAGCACAAACATCAGTAAAAGGTTTTTCATCAGTACATTCACAATTATTGGTAAGCGCTGATTTATCTTCCTCAAAGACAACGTTACCGTTACATTCACAACGAACAACGTGTGTATGCTCCCTTGCGATACTGACGATGGCATAACCAGATTGGCTATACACTTTCGCTTCAGAGTAAAGAACATCTTCACAAGGTGCTTTTACACCCACTGTGACTTTACCTTGAGCAACCAGTGTTTTAGCTTGAGCAACTGCATCAGCGGATGCTTTTAACAAGACCTCCAACCCAGTCTCAGGATCTCCTCCTGTCGCACCTAATGCTGCTGCAATAGGTAGCCCAGCCATTCCCGTTCCCGGCACTGTTACGCCCATTCCGTTTTTCATCAAGTTTGGTGAAACCCAAGCTTCGACACGAACAACAGGCTCGCCTAAAAGCGCAGTTGCTTTCGCTGCTGCCAATGCCAATGAAATTGGCTCAGTACAACCTACTGCTGGCTTAACACCTTCACGTAACTGACGAACAAACTGTGACCATAAATGAGAATTTTTGTTCTGGCTCATAATCTAACACCTTGGATTAATTTAGTTTTTAAAAACAACGCCTAACTAGAACCGAAGTTGGCGACTATGAGAATGCCAAGAACGGAGAGATAACGAGCAGTAAACCGGTAAAAATAATCAGGTAGAGCGACGCACCTTTGTATTTGTGTAACATTGGTACTTTGTACACTAAGTATGCAGGGATAAGACAACCCACCATACCGAAGATTGGGCTACAAATTGAGGTAAAACTCAGTACTGGCGCATTCAGGATGATTGCTCCCCATGCTAAAAGCACGGCGAAAATCATGATGCCGTTTTGTACCCATTTTTGGTTGATTTTTTCTGCTGGGATATAGCGTTGCAGAATATTCATAACGATCCCTTGTGTCGCTTCACGGAAACCTAGGTAGACACCAAAGAATGCAGTCATTACGGCGAAGATATTTAGCATAACGCTTACAACAGTTACCCAACCACCAGGGAAGAATTTTGCAGCAATCGCTAATGCAGAGATATTTTGTTCATACGCTTTAACTGCTTCATCATGACCCATTGCTAATGTGAATGAGATTGCATAGAAGAAAACAGTACAGAACAACACACCGAACGCGATGTTCATTGCACGTAACGCTTTGTGACGAGCAACTTCACGGTTTTTATTACGACCACGGTAAGAGATAACCATTGGACTTAATGTTTGGATAAACAGAATTGAAGTCAGGGTAAAAGGTAATGTAATGATTGCTTCTTTGATTAAACGTCCAGCGGGTGGTAATGCACCCACGTTATAAAGATGCCACATACCAATCATGGAAATCCCTAATGCGGCAACAACAAACAGCTTAGTTAGTACCATAAAGCTTGATACTTTAAACAGTAATTGTTCACCACGAGAAGAGATAGCGACTAAAGCACAAATCAAGATCAAACCATAGAATGGGTTTTCTGACAGTAAACCTTCTGTAACACCAAATGTTTGTAAGTAAGAAGCACTGTCATTGGTGATTGCCGTTGAATAAACAAACATCCAAATGACTAACATCACAAAGTAGAGTGCCCCTAATAAAATACCCCAGTTTTTACCGAGATAACCGGTGATAACGCTTGGGTAGTCTTTACACTCTGGAGATTCAGCCAACGTATTAATAAATAGGCGTTGGAAAAGGTACATCGCAGGATAACCAATGATCGAGGATAGTAGGAAAACCCATAATCCCATCAGACCTACCTGCACAGGTAAAAACACAATACCTGCACCGATAGCCATACCGATACTCATGATAACCCAGCCCACATCATTGCCGTCGAATTTAATTGCAGCACGCCATTCTTGTTCTGTCATACCTGCGCGGCGAGCGCCAGCACTAGTTGCGGGATAGCTTGTTGTCTCTATTTTTGAGGAAGCCGTTTCCATATTAGTACTCACTTTTTATATTGTAATTGTTAATAGCAAAACGAATTTTTGGGGGTAAAAAAAGTCTATCTAACATTGCGATGTCGAAATAGCCTTACTCTTTGCAGGTATTATTTATTATGGGTAAATGATAGGGAATATTACGGAGAAAAAAGTTGTTATAAATCGTGATAGCCCGAAATGATTTGGAAAAAAATTCTATCGTAAGGAGAAAAATAGGATTATCTGTTCAAAGAGCATAGTAAATAATAACCTTCCCTCTATTGTAACCTTTAAGAACAAATAACTAATTGATTAATAATAAAAAATACCTATTGTTATACAATAATAGTCAAGTATAACAATTGAAACAAATCACCAAATAAACTGTGCTGTCTATCACGATATACTATGATAATCCTTTCTATTTAGCTTTGTTATCTCGTATTTGGTTAAAATACTGTTACTAAACAGCATAATTAACCATTTGATCTGTTTTTTATAAAAATAGGCGGCTAATAAGATAAAAATAGATAAGGAAGTGTATAACCCAAAGAGAATACTTTTTTCGATAGAATTAAATTCTATCATATCCCATGGATTTACTTTTCTTGAAGAAAGTGCGCTACAAACAGTAAAGAGTTTATTGTTCGTAGCGCTTAGATCATAAGGGAATAAGTGGTGTGATCTTAATAACCGCGCTCTAAGATTGGTTTTAAGAATCTTGCAGTATGTGAGCCTTCAAACTCTGCGACTTGCTCTGGTGTGCCTGACACTAAAATTTGACCGCCACCACTTCCGCCTTCAGGACCAAGATCCACAATCCAGTCCGCAGTTTTGATCACATCAAGATTATGCTCAATAACAACAATGGTATTACCTTGGTCACGTAATTGATGAAGTACTTCAAGTAACAACTCAATATCAGCAAAGTGAAGCCCAGTTGTAGGCTCATCAAGAATATAAAGCGTCTGTCCCGTACCACGTTTTGACAACTCTTTTGCTAACTTAACTCGTTGTGCTTCACCACCCGATAAAGTCGTTGCTGATTGCCCTAAGCGAATATAAGAAAGACCAACATCAATCAATGTTTGTAACTTACGAGCCAGCGCTGGCACAGCATCAAAGAACTCCCTCGCCTCTTCAATGGTCATATCCAACGCTTCGTGAATGTTTTTCCCTTTATATTTTATTTCAAGGGTTTCACGGTTATAACGCTGACCTTTACATTGATCGCAAGGTACATAAACATCAGGCAAAAAGTGCATCTCAACTTTTATTACACCATCACCTTGGCAAGCCTCACAACGACCACCTTTTACGTTGAAACTAAAACGACCTGGCGTATAACCACGAGTGCGCGATTCAGGTACACCCGCAAATAACTCACGAATAGGTGTAAATACCCCTGTATAAGTTGCTGGATTTGAACGAGGTGTTCGACCAATCGGGCTTTGGTTAATATCAATGACTTTATCGAAATGCTCTAAACCTTCAACGTCTAAATAAGGTGCAGGAACACTATTTGTAGCACCATTTAATTGGCGTTGTGCAATAGGGAATAGCGTATCGTTAATCAACGTTGACTTACCTGATCCTGAAACGCCCGTAATGCAGGTAAATAAACCCACTGGTAATTTCAGATTTACGTTTCTTAGGTTATTACCTTTAGCACCTAAAATCGTCAGCATTTTCTCACGATCAACCGGGACGCGTTGCTCTGGAATAGCAATACGACGTTCACCGCTTAAGAATTTGCCTGTTAATGAATTCGGATTATTGATGATATCTTCAAGCGTACCTTGAGCAACAATTTCACCACCGTGAACGCCCGCGCCTGGGCCAATATCGATAACATGATCTGCTGCACGAATAGCATCTTCATCATGTTCAACAACGATCACCGTATTACCCAAATTACGTAAGTGGATCAATGTTTCAAGTAGACGATCGTTATCTCGTTGATGTAACCCAATTGAAGGTTCATCCAAGACATACATTACGCCAACTAATCCAGCACCAATCTGGCTGGCTAAGCGGATACGTTGCGCTTCACCGCCTGACAAGGTTTCAGCCGAGCGAGAAAGTGTGAGGTAATTTAAGCCTACATTGACCAAGAATTTTAGTCGATCACCAATCTCTTTTAAGACTTTTTCTGCGATCTTTGCTCGTTGACCACTGAGCTTGAGATTTTGGAAAAAGGTCATCGCATGACCAATGCTATAATCTGCAATTTCAGGTAATGTAGTATTTTCAACATACACATGGCGCGCTTCACGGCGTAAACGCGTACCACCACAAGAAGCACAAGGACGATTACTAATATACTTAGAAAGTTCTTCACGTACCGCGCTTGATTCTGTCTCGCGGTAACGGCGCTCCATATTATTTAATACGCCTTCAAAAGGATGATGACGAACAACAACATCACCACGATCGTTTGTGTATTTAAATTCAATATTCTCTTTGCCTGAACCCGTTAAAATGACTTTTTGAATATTATCTGGTAACGAATCAAACGGCGCTTCAACATCAAAATGATAATGTTCACCCAATGAGCGAAGCATTTGGAAATAATAGAAATTACGGCGATCCCATCCTTTAATTGCACCACCAGCAAGCGAAATCTCTCTATTTTGGATCACTAATTCAGGATCAAAAAATTGCTGAACACCTAAGCCATCACAAGTTGGGCAAGCCCCAGCTGGGTTATTAAAAGAGAATAAACGAGGCTCTAGCTCGCTCATGCTATAACCACAAACAGGACAGGCAAAGTTTGCAGAAAAAATAATATCGTCTGCATTGCTATCATCCATATCAGAGATAACAGCAGTGCCACCAGAAAGTTCTAATGCAGTTTCAAAAGATTCGGCTAAACGTTGGGCGAGATCGTCACGTACTTTAAAACGGTCAATCACCACCTCAATGGTGTGTTTTTTCTGTAATTCTAATGTCGGCGGATCAGAGAGATCGCACACTTCACCATCAATACGCGCACGAATATAACCTTGGGCGGCAAGATTATTGAGTAACTTAATATGCTCGCCTTTACGCTCTTTCACCACAGGCGCTAACAGCATTAAGCGCTTGCCTTCTGGCTGCTCAAGTACATTATCAACCATTTGGCTAACTGTTTGAGCGGCTAATGGAATATCGTGATCAGGACAGCGAGGTTCACCAACGCGCGCAAATAAGAGCCGTAGGTAGTCGTGAATTTCTGTAATCGTTCCCACAGTCGAACGCGGGTTATGCGACGTAGATTTCTGCTCAATCGAAATAGCGGGAGACAAACCTTCGATGTGATCAACGTCAGGCTTTTCCATTAATGAAAGAAACTGACGAGCATAGGCAGAAAGCGATTCGACATAGCGTCGCTGTCCTTCTGCATAAAGCGTATCAAAGGCTAAAGAGGATTTACCAGAGCCAGAAAGTCCCGTAATAACAATAAGTTTATCGCGGGGAATGACCAAATTGATATTTTTTAGATTATGGGTGCGAGCGCCCCGTACTTCGATTTTATCCATGAACATATCCCGGATTGAGAGAGTCGCCGAAAAAGAAAGAATCGGATAATTATGACACAAAGTTAACTGAATGGATATACAGTATATATAGTGAAATTGAATGACGATGAAAACCTGTCATTTTGAGACAAAAAAATTTCGACAATGTTCACAAATGAGAAATTCATCACGCGTCATATTCAAATTTTAGCGTACGTGATAAACTTATTCGCTTATGATTTCAAAAAATTTACTTTCGCAGGAGTACCGCACATGGCGAGCAGAGGCGTAAACAAAGTTATTCTTATCGGTAATTTAGGGCAGGATCCAGAAATCCGTTATATGCCAAGTGGTGGTGCAGTTGCAAACCTGACACTGGCAACATCAGAAAGCTGGCGCGATAAACAAACCGGTGAAATGAAAGAAAAAACCGAGTGGCACCGTGTGGTAATTTTCGGCAAACTGGCAGAAATTGCAGGCGAATATCTGCGTAAAGGTTCACAAGTGTATATCGAAGGTCAATTACAAACACGTAAATGGCAAGACCAAAGCGGTCAAGACAGATATAGCACTGAAGTTGTGGTCAATATCGGTGGCTCAATGCAGATGTTAGGTGGCCGTGGTGGTCAAGATGGCGCACCTTCACAAGGCGGCCAAGGCGGTTGGGGTCAACCACAACAGCCACAAGCATCACAACAATTTAGCGGTGGCGCACAATCTCGTCCTGCACAACAACCCGCAGCAGCGCCAGCACCAAACAATGAACCACCAATGGATTTTGATGACGATATTCCGTTCTGACGGTCATCTGAAACCTAGTTTCAGAAAAAATTATCTAAAACCATCTAAAAAATTAACCCAGCTTAGGCTGGGTTTTTTATTGAGGCTCATGACAGATCACCATGATAAGTTATTTTCACAAAACCCCACTTTACACAAAGGTTTGCTTTCAAAAAATATGGTAAGATCTGCGCCATTAACAACGTCTGAGAGCATCTGATCCCCATGAATGAAGAGAAATTGCTCGCTCAGGCAGAAAAGATCTGCCAGAAACGAGGTGTTCGCCTGACTTCACAACGTCTGGCAGTATTGCGTCTGATAGTGCAGCAACCTTCTGCTATCAGCGCATACGACTTATTGGATTTACTACGCCAAGTTGAACCACAAGCAAAACCGCCAACGGTTTATCGTGGGTTAGAGTTTTTACTTGAGCAAGGGTTTATCCATAAAATAGAATCCACCAACAGCTATGTACTTTGTCATCATTTTGATGATGTTGAACACACGTCAGTGATGCTAATTTGTGACCGTTGTTTATCTGTCACTGAGAAGAATAGCCATAAAATCGAAAATTCGATTTCATTACTGGCACAAGAGAGTGGATTTCATTTACGACATAGCGTAATCGAAATTCATGGATTATGTTCACAGTGCCATGAAGCACAAGAGTGTACCCATCCTGAAGGTTGTCATCATGACCATAGTATGGATGATAATCTTAAGCAGAAAAAAACGGGCGACTATAAGCCTCGTTAAGCTTATAAAATACAAAAAGCCAGCTAAATGCTGGCTAATACGTGTTCTACTTTTGAATTCTCATTTCAGCTAATGAATACGCTTTACTTTCTTCACGCTTACCAATAGCAATAACTAAAATAACGACTTCTGAATCAATAATTTGGTAAACCAATCGAAAACCAGATGCTCGTAATTTAATCTTATAGCAACCCGAGAGATCACCTTTTAAGCGAGCAGACTCTATATAAGGGTTTTCCTGTAATTTTTTTAATTTCTTTTTAAATTATTCTTTAATGCTTTGATCGAGTTTCTGCCATTCTTTTAATGCACGCTTATCAAACTCAATATTAAAGATCATCAATATTTACTCTTATACGTTTACATGGTTTCTTCAAACGCTCACGTACAACAGCTAAAATATCCTCATCTTCATCTTGTTCACCAACAACGACAGAAACTTCAGAGAAAGGTAACTTTTCATTTTCAGAAACATAACGTAGAAACAATCTTATAGCATCTGAAGGAGATAGGTTCATTTTTTCAAATACTTGATAAGCTTCTTTTTTTAGCTCATCGTCTACTCTAACTTGTATTGTTGTCATAAACACCTCCATAATTAAAACTCATCATATTGTAATTACATTTGTAGTGCAATGGTGTTTTTTTATACAAATTTAAAAAATAAAAAATGCAGATGATTTTGTGCTTTTACACATCATCTGCATCTTTATAAAATAAGTTGTGTTGACTTACTTTGGTACAAATTACAGCCATTCACCGTTACGAATAACCCCGACTGCTAAACCTTCCACAGTAAAGTTTTGTTCGCGTAAATCGACGATAATAGGTGAAAATTCTGGGTTTTCTGCATGAAGTTCAATTTTATTACCGCTTTTCTTAAGGCGCTTTACTGTCACTTCATCTTCAATACGAGCCACAATAACTTGCCCGTTGTGAACATCTTGCGTTTTATGCACAGCAAGTAAATCGCCATCCATAATACCGATATCTTTCATTGACATACCATTAACGCGCAATAAAAAATCTGCACTTGGTTTAAATAGCATTGGGTCAACTTGATAATGGCTTTCAATATGCTCTTGCGCTAAAAGTGGTTCACCAGCAGCGACTCGCCCAATTAATGGCAATCCTTCTGGCTCTTCTTCCATTAGCAAACGGATACCTCTGGATGCACCAGAGACAATTTCTATCACACCTTTACGAGCAAGAGCTTTTAAGTGCTCTTCTGCCGCATTTGGTGAGCGAAACCCAAGTTGGGAAGCTATTTCAGCCCGTGTTGGTGGCATACCCGTTTGCGAAATGTGATCACGAACCAAATCGTAAACCTGCTGCTGCCTTGCAGTTAATGCTTTCATTCCGCCCCCTGTTTGTTTATACAGTCAGACTGTGAGTATATACAGGTATATGACGATTTGAAACCTCAAATGAATATAAAACACGCATCTTTGGATTATTTTTCGACAAAAATCGAATTTTTTAACTTTATGCGAAGAAATGCCCCCAAAGAATGGTTACCCAAGTAAATAATCCCAATATAATAGCAATCAGAACGGCGGCAGAACCCATATCTTTTGCACGTCCAGATAATTCGTGGTATTCAGATCCAATTCGATCGACAACGGCTTCTATTGCACTATTTACCAGTTCCAAGATCACAACCAATACAACGGAACCAATGAGTAAAATGCGCTCTAGACCACTGACATCGATGAAAAATGAAAGGATAATTGCAACCAAGGTCACAATGGCTTCTTGTCTAAAAGCGGCTTCATTAATCCAAGCGGCACGAATGCCTTTGTATGAATAGCCACCAGCTTTGATGATTCGGGTAAGACCTTTATTTTGATTAGCCATAATAAACTCTATCGAAAACAAACGATTATTTTGCCACTTTTCTCTATTAATATTGTCACAGCACCACAGATCTACGAAAGACTTTCTGTTATGCTTTCGAAGTATTGCTAATAAGAGGCTACAACTATTTATGTCAGCTTGGCGTAAACTATATTATAACACATTGAATTTACCACTAAAATTACTGGTAAAAAGCAAACGAGTTCCGACTAATCCTATCACAGAATTAGGGTTAGATACGTCGCGATCTTTTCTTTATGTTCTGCCTTATCATTCCAAGGCGGACTTACTGACTTTAAGACAGCAATGTCTATCATTAGGATTGCCAGATCCACTGCAACCTATTGAAATAGGCGGAACAAAGCTCCCTGCATACGTCTTTATTGATGACGGCCCAAGAGTATTTCGTTACTACTCTCCCGATCCTCGTAAAGATTCCGTGAAGACATTCCACGCTTATCTTGATGCTCATCGTAATAACCCACATCTTGATATCGAGATGTTGCCAGTTTCTGTGATGTTTGGACGCTCTCCAGGTCGTGAAGGTCATAATGGCGTTCCACATTTACGTGTGCTTAACGGTATCCAAAAATTTATCGCTATCCTCTGGTTAGGTCGTGATAGTTTTGTTCGTTTTTCACCCACAGTATCAATGCGTGAAATGGCGAACGAACACGGTACTGACACCAGTATAGCTCGAAAACTGGCGCGTGTTGCACGTATCCACTTTTCACGCCAGCGTTTAGCAGCTGTTGGCCCTAAATTGCCAGCACGCCAAGATCTCTTCAATAAATTGCTTTCATCGAAAGCCATTGAAAAAGCAATTGAAGATGAATCAAAAGCGAAGAAAATCTCACTTGATAAAGCACGTAAAAATGCCACTGATATCATGGAAGAAATTGCAGCGAATTTCTCATATGAAGCGGTGCGTATTAGTGATCGCGTATTAAGTTGGACATGGAATAAGCTCTACCAAGGTATTAACGTTTATAATGCTGAACGCGTGCGTAAACTCGCGCAAGATGGGCATGAAATCGTTTATGTTCCTTGTCACCGTAGCCACATGGACTACTTGCTGCTTTCTTATGTGCTTTATCACCAAGGTTTAGTACCCCCACATATTGCGGCAGGTATTAACCTCAACTTCTGGCCAGCAGGTCCTATTTTCCGCCGTTTAGGGGCATTCTTTATCCGAAGAACCTTTAAAGGTAACAAGCTTTACTCCACCATTTTCCGCGAATATTTAGGTGAGCTATTTACACGAGGCTACTCCATTGAATATTTTGTTGAAGGTGGACGCTCTCGTACAGGTCGATTGTTAGATCCTAAAACAGGAACACTTTCAATGACGGTACAAGCCATGTTACGCGGTGAAACACGCCCTATCTCTGTTGTTCCAATTTACATTGGGTATGAGCACGTAATGGAAGTGGCAACCTATGCCAAAGAGTTACGTGGAGCAACAAAAGAGAAAGAAGGCTTTATGCAGATGGTCAGAGGATTACGTAAATTACGTAACCTTGGTCAAGGCTATGTGAACTTTGGTGAGCCGATTTCTGTTGTACAATACTTAAATCAGGCTGTACCACAATGGCGTGATGATATTGATCCCATTGAGCCACAACGCCCAAGTTGGTTGAACCCAGCAGTAAGCGCACTAGCTGATAACATTATGGTTCATATCAATAATGCAGCATCGATTAATGCGATCAACCTTGTTTCAACAGCCTTGCTGGCATCACGTCAGCGCGCACTCACAAGAGAGCAACTGTTAGAGCAAGTCGATTGTTATCTGCAATTATTACGCAATGTGCCTTATTCGACAGATATGATTGTGTCTGATAAAAATGCTGAAACCTTATTAGAACACGCTCTACAATCAGATAAATTCCAAGTCGAAAAAGACAGTCTGGGTGATATTGTGGTACTTCCTCGTGAAAGCGCGGTATTAATGACTTATTACCGTAATAACACAATCCACTTAATGGTCACTCCGTCATTAATTGCCAGCATCATCTTACATCATGAAAAAATCCATCGTGATGATTTAATGAAACAAGTTGAGCTAATCTTCCCTCTTATTAAAGCGGAACTATTTATTCGTTATGAGAAAGAAGAACTCCCTGAAGTCATTAATACTTTGATTGCAGAATTGTGCCGTCAACGCCTGATTTGTTCTGATAGTGATGGCTTACTACGTATCAACCCTGCGCGTATTCGTCCATTACAGCTTTTAGCCGCCAGCGTCAGAGAAACATTACAACGCTATGGTATTACGCTGTCTTTACTCAATTTTGCCCCTGAAATTAGCCGTGCATTATTGGAAAAAGAGAGTCGTATCTTGGCACAACGTCTTTCAGTCTTGCATGGTATCAACGCGCCTGAGTTCTTTGATAAAGCGGTATTCTCTACTTTAGTTTCAACGCTACGTGAAGAAGGGTATCTCAATGATAATGAAGATATTCTAAAAGCAGATGCATCTGCCCTTTACCAAGTGATTGCAAAATTAATGTCACCAGAAATTCGCTTAACCATTGAAAGCGTGGGGATCACTGAAGATAACAATTCAGTACAAACTATTGACGAAAAAAGTGAGCCTAAAGCTGATGAATAATCAGTAATAGTGCCATGACCGAAATAGAAAAGGGATAAGCTCATTGCTTATCCCTTTTTATTTCTACTCAATCGTAGATAATCATTTAGCACTGACTATACGTTAAAAATAACTAAATAAAATGCCCGCAAATAAAACAAAACCAACATAGTTATTATTCATAAAGGCTTGAAAACACGGTGCTCTTTCACGCTCTGCAATAAGCTTCTGTTGATAAATAAACAGAGCTGTTACTAACAGTAGCGACCAGTAGTAGATACCTTTCAGATTCAGCAAAATACCGATACCCACTAATAATGCCAACATCACCAGTTGTAAAATACCGATAATAATTTTGTCATAACGACCGAATAAAATGGCGGTAGATTTAACCCCAATTTTTATATCATCATTACGATCAACCATTGCATATTGTGTATCGTAAACCACAGACCAGATAATATTGACAAGGAATAATAACCAACACACTAATGGCAAACTTTCAGAAACGGCAGCAAATCCCATTGGGATTGACCAGCCAAAAGCCATACCTAAAATAAGCTGGGGCAAATTACTAAACCGTTTAACGAAAGGATAAAACCACGCCAGTGCAAGCCCTGCCACAGAAAGCCAAATGGTCATAGTATTAAGTGTTAAAACTAATGCAAAAGACAAGAGTACCAAAACGATAAATAAAATTTTGCTCTCTTTTTCTGTCACAGCCCCACTAGGTAATGGTCGATTTTTAGTTCGTTCAACACTGCCATCAATTTTCCGGTCAGCAAAGTCGTTTATTACACACCCAGCGGCACGCATAGAGAACACGCCAATAGTAAAGACAATCAGAATATGCCAATCAGGAAAGCCTTTAGCGGCAATCCATAAAGCCCAATAAGTTGGCCAAAGTAATAATAGCGCTCCGATAGGTTTATCTATACGCATTAAACGGCTATATGCTTGCCATTTACTTTGCGTCATACTTCCCTCCAATTTTAGCTCCCCCTAATTACTTCTCATACACTGGTGATGCAGGTAGAAACATCTCGGTTAATAATAAAGGTTTATCTGAAAGCTGGAAACGAGAACGGCGTAGCCAATACCCATTTTGTTGCCCGATATGAATAAAATCGCGACTTAAGGTTGTTTCCTGAAACAGATAACGCCCAAGTGGAACAGTTCTTAGATTGACCAGTTTTCTGTCTTCGCCTGTCAATGTCTCTTCTGGTACTAACGTCCGCCCTAATAACCAAGGAATATCGTCACCACACAATACCACTTCTCTTAACCAATAACGCTGACTTTTGGGTAAACATGCTCTTTCGTCAGCGGGCTCAATAATGTCAATAAACCCTTCTTGATAAGGCATTACGGTGACTTTTTGGCAATATTGTTCAAATCGCCTTGTCATTGAGCCTAATTCTATTAACCAACTTAATGTACTTTCTTGAATACTTGCATGTTCCTCACTGGGTAGCCAATGAATAGGTGCAGGGGTAATTATTGATTTTTTGAACATTTATTCATCATCACGCTTTGATGATCCTAGCTTGTGTGAGTCATGATGCATAAGGATATCATGATGTGACTAATGGAAGTTAAAAGCTGATAACATTTCGCATAAATAATCTAAAAAAGCGTTAAAAGAAAATCAGATTGAGCACTAAATAACCAAAAAACAAAGGAGGTTATAAAAACCTCCTTTTTATCTAACCAACTACTTATATTCAGTTTATTCGATTAACGCCATGCTTTATAACGATTAATCAGATTATTTGTTGAGCTATCATGGCTGTTAACACTTTCCTTACCTTTTAATTCAGGAAGAATACGATTAGCCAGCTGTTTGCCTAATTCAACCCCCCATTGGTCGAACGTAAAGATGTTGAAAATAACACCTTGTACAAAGATCTTATGTTCATACATTGCAATCAATGCACCTAATGAATAAGGCGTAATTTCTTTTAACAGAATAGAGTTAGTTGGGCGGTTACCTTCGAACACTTTGAAAGGTGCAACATATCCCATAGTCTTAGGATCTTTTCCTGCTGCGGCAAATTCAGCATCAACTTGCTCACGCGTTTTACCAAAAGCGAGAGCTTCGGTTTGAGCAAAAAAGTTAGACATCAATTTTGCATGATGATCGGAGAGTGGGTTATGGCTAATTGCAGGCGCAATGAAATCACAAGGGATAATTTTTGTACCTTGGTGGATCAGTTGGTAAAACGCATGTTGTCCGTTTGTACCCGGTTCACCCCAAATGATAGGACCCGTTTGATAATTAACTTTGTTTCCATCACGATCAATATACTTACCATTAGATTCCATATTGCCTTGTTGGAAGTAAGCAGCAAAACGATGCATGTATTGATCGTATGGCAGAATCGCTTCAGTTTCTGTGCCAAAAAAATTGTTATACCAAATGCCAATCAGAGCGAGGATCATTGGGATGTTATTTTCAGCATCTGTTGTTCTAAAGTGATTATCCATTGCATGAGCACCTTCCAGCAATTGCTCAAAGTTGTCATAACCAACAGATAATGCGATAGATAAACCAATTGCTGACCATAATGAATAACGGCCACCAACCCAATCCCAGAATTCAAACATATTGGCAGTATCAATACCAAATTTTGCCACTTCTGTACTGTTTGTGGATAACGCCACAAAGTGTTTAGCAACAAATGCACTCTCTTTAGCAGTAGCTAAAAACCAATCTCTTGCTGAATGCGCATTTGTCATGGTTTCTTGTGTAGTAAATGTTTTTGATGCGATGAGGAATAGCGTCGTTTCAGGATCACATTTTTTCAGTGTTTCTGCGATATGCGTACCATCAACATTAGAAACAAAATGCATAGTAAGATGGTTTTTATATGGACGTAATGCTTCTGTCACCATATAAGGACCAAGATCAGAACCACCGATACCAATATTTACAACATCAGTAATCGCCTTGCCTGTATAACCTTTCCATTCACCACTAATAATACGCTCACTGAAGTTTTTCATTTTATTCAGTACAGCATTCACTTCTGGCATGACATCTTTGCCATCAACGATAACGGGAGCATTGCTACGATTACGTAATGCAGTATGCAATACAGCACGATCTTCAGTACGGTTGATTTTTTCACCCGTAAACATGCTATTTATCGCACCTTCAACGTCACATTCCTTAGCCAAAGCCTGCAATTTCTCTAATGTTTCTTTCGTAATACGGTTTTTTGAAAAATCCACTAGAATTTGGTCTGAAAACGTTTTTGAAAACTGCTCAAAGCGTGATGATTCCTGAGCAAACAGTGTTTTCATCTCGGTATCTTTGATCACCGAAAAATGGTTTTCTAATGCCTTCCAGGCTAAGGTTTGGGTTGGGTTTACATTTTTCATTCACAATACTCTCTTAAGATTACAATCCAATATTCTCAGATTGTAGCCTGACATTTAATAGTTACAGTCAATTCTTTCTCATTTGATGATATTGGTCAAAACCATTCGACAAATCTAGTACTAATTACTTACATAGGTAAAACCGATAATGCGGAGCTGATTATTAATTAAATTGATTATTCTTCACTCTGCATTGACTCTCTACTTAATAACCGATATTCCTAAGTGTGTCCAACATCTCATTTTTGCCTAAAGGAATACGACAATGACTGATAATACTGCTACGCCTTCATCATCTTCTTCTCCATACACTATCGCTAAATTTGGCGGCACCAGTGTTGCTAACTTTTCAGCAATGGAAAAGTGTGCAGATATTATCCTGAAACAAAAGTCAGTTCGCGTCGTCGTTCTTTCGGCATCTGCTGGGATTACTAATTTGTTAATTGAACTTGCAGCAGGTACTGAACCTTCACAACGAGAAGCTTTACTCTCACAAGTTCGTGATATTGAATATGCCATTATTAATCAGCTTTCTCAGCCTGAAATTATTTCTCAAGAAATAAACCGCCTGCTTGAGAATATTGAGATGTTATCTGAAGCGGCTTCACTTGCCACATCTGATGCATTGACAGACGAATTAGTCAGTCACGGCGAATTAATGTCAACATTGCTATTTGTTGAATTATTGCGTGAAAAAGGCATACAGGCAGATTGGTTTGATGTCAGAAAAGTGATGAAAACGAATGATCTATTTTGTCATGCAGAGCCCGATATGGTGCAGTTAACAGCACTAACACAAAGCCTTATTCAGCCTCGTTTGGAAGAAACTGTCATCGTCACACAAGGTTTTATTGGTCAAGAGCCTAAAGGGAGAACCACAACGTTAGGCCGTGGTGGTAGCGACTATACGGCTGCACTTATTGGTGAAGCACTGGGAATGTCTCGTGTGGATATTTGGACGGATGTCCCTGGTATTTACAGTACCGATCCAAGAATAGTGCCAGAGGCACATCGTATTGATCAAATCGCCTTTAATGAAGCAGCTGAAATGGCCACCTTTGGGGCTAAAATATTACACCCAGCGACATTATTACCTGCTGTTCGTAGTGGCATTCCAGTGTTTGTTGGCTCAAGCAAAGCCCCCGAAGAAGGCGGCACTTTAGTTTGTGCTCAAACAGAAAATCCGCCTGTATTCCGCGCGATTGCACTACGTAGAAAACAAACGTTGCTCACATTACATAGCCTAAAAATGCTTCATGCACGTGGCTTCTTGGCTGAAATTTTCACTATTTTATCACGTCACCATATTTCGGTTGATGTGATAACAACATCTGAAGTCAGTATTGCTTTAACCCTTGATACAACAGGTACAACAAATTCATCAGGCAGTTTATTAACGAATGCCTTATTAACAGAACTTTCTGCATTATGCCGTGTTGAAGTAGAAGAAGATCTGGCATTAGTTGCCGTGATTGGTAACTCACTTTCACAAGTGAATGGTTTAGGTATTAAAATTTTCGGCACATTAGAAGATTACAATATTCGTATGATAAGCCACGGAGCAAGTACCCATAATTTATGTTTATTAGTTGATGGCAAAGATGCAGATAATATTATGCGTAAATTGCATGATACATTGTTTTAATTAAACGATTTTGAGAGAGATATTTTTTATCTCTCTCAAAATTCAACCTTTATTATTGAAAAGGTGTAAGCTTTAAAGAACTTCATTGAATAATAATTAGAATCAAAATCTAACTTTATTAATGGAGTAATAAAAGTGAAAACATTTACCAATAACAGTATGAATATTAGCGAAATAATAAATAATAAAATCGCCACCAGTAAGCCTCATACTTGTATCCTTACAGACATACAAAAAAAAATTCATTCTTTGTATAATAATTCAGTTACATTGAATACGCCTCTCGATACCACACTTTCTGTTTTAAAAGACATAGAAGGTAAGGGCTCTGTTTCTGAAAAAATAGGCACCATATATAACCTAGAATTAGTAAATAAGGATAGCCTTAAATCTATGATTGATATTCATCATAGAGAAAAGAAAAAAGACCATTCAACTATTACTCGCTATTTAGATACATTAAAAGAAATAGATAGAAAAGCTACAGATAAAGAAATTAAGCTTATAAAAGAATTTAAGGAATTATCTAATAAAATAACAACAGGTCACAACTCAATTGAAAAAACAATAAAGTTTCTAGATGATTATTTTAAAAATTGTGAAAACAGACTGGATGAAACACCAGAACTCGAAAAGAAAATAAATGAATACAAAGATCAAAAAGGAATACTTTTATTCTTAATTAAATACAACACATCACAAAGAAACACAGAAGTGAGAATTGAAGAAAATGTAAGTAAAGCCAATAAGTATAATGAAAAATTAAATAAAGCCATTCACGAACTATACACAATCACTTCAAATTACACATCCATATTAGAAAATAGTGATCAATTCGAAAGTAGAAATAAAATATTAGAAGTAATAACAAAATATATAGAAAGTATAGAAAAAATAAATACTACCTATCTTAATGTTTAATATTCAAACTAGGCTTCTTTTTTAGAAGCCTAGTTTTTATAATTTAATAAACCCGATAACCGCCATATTTTTTCGCAAATTGATTAAATTTACCAAAATCAATTAAGGCAATCTCCAAAGTCTTATGCGATAGATGAGACATCTTTGCAATCTTTTCAACAAAAACACGGTTATCTTCTAGTAGTTTAGCAGTAAGTGTAGCAGAAATTATTTCACACTCTTTCGGTGTGATAATCCAACCATCATTGGTGGCAAATTTATGGATAGGGATATTCCCTTCTTTTTTACTCTCTTGAGCTAGCAACGCTTCTTCTTCTTTCATTGCCTGTTTAAATAATTCTATTTCTTCTTCAATAGGCTCTGGAGAAGTAGGAATTTTATGATAAATATAGTCTCCCACTTCTTCAATGCGGGCAGGAGTCATTTCGGCTTTCAGCCAAATTTTATCAAATGCTTTTTCATCTAAAATAGCATCAGTATCTAAGCTTCCTGTTAGTTGCATCAGATTTAAAAAAGCATTAATTAAAACTTCACTTAATGGATAATTTCCTTTTGCTAAAGAAGGAAACGGCACCTCAGCGCCAGCAGGTGGGGTTTTCTGAAGGTACAAAGTATAGTTCATTGTAATGTCCTTTTTTCTGATACAGGTTCACAGCTTAAACATCTTTAATGGGAGCGGCTAGTGAGAATAACAAGGGGATATTACTATCCCCTCACTATTTATTACATTATTGAGATCTGAAAATAAAAATAAACTAAGACTCATACCCTAAATTAGGCGCTAACCAACGTTCAACTTCACTCACGCTCATTTCTCGGCGTTTTGCGTAATCTTCAACCTGATCTTTTTGAATTTGAGCAACGGCGAAATATTTACTGTCGGGATGACTAAAATACCAACCCGATACTGAAGCACCAGGCCACATGGCATAAGCATCTGTCAATTTCATCCCAATGCGATTTTCAACATCAAGTAATTGCCAAATTTTTGCTTTTTCTGTGTGCTCAGGACATGCAGGATATCCCGGTGCAGGTCGCGTTCCTTGATATTTCTCTCGAATAAGTTCGTCATTGGAGAGGTTTTCATCAGCGCTATAACCCCAAATCTTTGTTCTGACCCGTTGATGAAGATATTCAGCAAAGGCCTCTGCTAATCTATCTGATAACGCTTTTACCATGATTTTATTGTAGTCATCATGGGCATTATCATAAGCATTCGCAAGAGTATCTTCTTCTAATCCGCCCGTGACTGCGAAAGCACCAAAATAGTCAGCAACACCACTTTCAACAGGGGCAATAAAATCGGCTAAGCAGTAATTAGGAAAATCATTTTTCTCCGTTTGTTGACGTAAATGACAGCTTTTCAAAAGTGCTTGTTGGCGACTTTCATCTTGATAAATCACAATATCATCACCCAGGCGATTGGCAGGGAATAGCCCCATAATCCCTTTAGGTGTTAATAATTTTTCATGACTTAGTTTATCTAGCATCGCATTTGCATCGGCAAATACACGCTTTGCTTCTTCACCAACCACATCATCTTCTAAAATTCGCGGATATTTACCTGCTAAAGACCACGTCATAAAGAAAGGTGTCCAATCGATATATTCACGCAAGGTTTCAATACTTGCAGTGATCTCTTGCACGCCTAATTGATTGGGCTTTGGTGGTGTGTAATTTTGCCAATCAATTTGTAGTGCATTTTTTCGCGCAACCTCTAAAGAAACAGGAGGAGTACGAGGTTTTTTTCTGGCGTATTGCTGGCGTACAACTTCATATTCACGACGCGTTCTAGCAACAAAATCGGCTTTTTGTGTTTCAGATAATAGAGCAGCAACAACACCTACGGTTCTCGATGCATTTTGTACATAAACAGTAGGATGACTATAATTTGGTTCTATTTTTACTGCGGTATGCGCTTTAGACGTTGTTGCTCCACCAATCATTAATGGTAAGGAAAAACCTCGCCTTTCCATCTCTTTAGCAACATTCACCATCTCATCAAGTGAAGGCGTGATCAGCCCTGAAAGACCAATAATATCGACTTTTTCATCGATCGCTGTTTGCAAAATTTTATCGCAAGGCACCATTACACCTAAGTCGATAATTTCATAGTTATTGCACTGCAAAACCACACCAACAATATTTTTACCAATATCGTGAACATCACCTTTCACTGTGGCGAGTAAAATTTTACCTGCGGAAGTCCCTGCCTGTTTTGTCGCTTGGATATAAGGCTCAAGATAAGCAACGGCTTGTTTCATCACTCTTGCTGATTTCACAACTTGAGGCAAAAACATTTTGCCTTCACCGAATAAATCACCGACGGTATTCATACCATTCATCAATGGCCCTTCAATTACTTCAATAGGGCTTGATGCTTGTTGGCGACAAGCTTCTGTATCTTCAACAATAAACTCGGTGATCCCTTTAATTAAGGCGTATTCTAAACGTTTCTCAACATTCCACTGCCTCCACTCGGCAAGTTGATGATTTTGCTCATCGCTTTTAGTGCCACGATAACGTTCTGCCAATGCTAATAAATTATCTGTGCTCTCTTCATGGCGGTTTAATATGACATCTTCAACTGCGTTACGCAGTTCATCAGGTAATGAGTCGTAAATGGCGAGTTGTCCCGCATTGACAATCCCCATATCCATACCATTTTTTACTGCGTAATAGAGAAAAACAGAGTGAATAGCTTCACGAACAGGATCGTTACCTCTAAATGAGAATGAAACGTTAGATACCCCACCAGAAATTAAGGCATAAGGCAGTTGAGATTTAATATCCGCACAGACTTCAATAAAATCAACGGCATAATTATTATGTTCTGCAATACCTGTTGCGACAGCGAATATATTAGGATCAAAAATAATATCTTCAGGAGGAAAACCCGCTTGCTCGGTCAATAACTGATAAGCTCGGCGACAAATTTCAATTTTGCGTTCTCGGGTATCCGCTTGCCCGACTTCATCAAACGCCATAACGACAACAGCAGCACCATATTTACGCACCAATCTAGCATGCTCAAGAAAAGGAATTTCACCCTCTTTCATCGAAATTGAGTTAACAATACCTTTGCCTTGAATACACTTTAGGCCTTCTTCGATCACTTCCCATTTGGAGGAGTCAATCATCACAGGTACTTTGGCAATATCAGGCTCACCCGCAATGAGATTGAGAAAACGTGTCATCGCTTCGACGGCATCTAACATGCCTTCATCCATGTTGATATCAATGATTTGAGCACCGTTTTCAACTTGCTGACGTGCCACATCTAACGCTTCTTGATAATTACCTTCTTTTATCAAGCGCTTAAATTTAGCAGAGCCTGTGACATTGGTTCGTTCACCCACATTCACAAACAGTGAATTTTCATCAATAACTAATGGTTCAAGACCTGAAAGACGACATGCTTTTTTCAAAGAAGGTAGTACTCTTGGTGCAATGCCTTCGACCGCTTGTGAAATGGCGAGAATATGCGCAGGAGTGGTTCCACAACAACCACCTACAATATTGAGAAAACCAGCTTGGGCCCACTCTTTAATTTGCTCAGCCATCTCTTGGGCATCTAAATCATAGCCTCCAAAGGCGTTAGGCAAACCAGCATTAGGGTGAGCACTGACATAGGTTTCAGAAATTTGCGAAAGTGTTTGAATATATTGGCGTAATTCTTTAGGGCCTAAAGCACAATTTAAGCCAAATGAAAGCGCATCCGCATGGCGTAAAGAGTGATAGAACGCTTCTGTTGTTTGACCTGTTAATGTTCTTCCTGATGCATCCGTAATGGTGCCAGAGATCATCACAGGCAATTCAATATTGAGTGATTCAAATTCACATTTAATGGCGAAAATAGCCGCTTTCGCATTTAGTGTGTCGAAAATAGTTTCGACCATAATTAGATCAACACCGCCTGTAATTAATCCGCGCGTTGCTTCTCGATAAGCTTCCACCAGCTTATCAAATGAAACGTTACGAAAAGCTGGATCGTTAACATCTGGGGATATTGACGCAGTTCTATTGGTTGGCCCCAAAACACCCGCAACATAACGAGGTTTATCTGGTGTTAAGGCACTCCATTTATCTGCACAGGCTTTAGCTAATTTTGCCGCTTCTTCATTAAGTTCGAAACAAAGCGACTCCATCTGATAATCCGCCATCGCGATAGATGTCGAGTTAAAAGTGTTAGTTTCAACAATATCAGCGCCTGCTTGAAAATAAGCATTGTGAATATCGGCAATAATTTGAGGTTGAGTTAAAACTAAAAGATCATTATTCCCTTTGACATCACAACGCCAATCAGCAAAACGCTCACCTCGATAATCGGCTTCTGTTAGTTGATATTGTTGGATCATTGTACCCATTGCACCATCAAGTACTAAGATACGTTTTGCTAATGCTTCCGTCAGTTGTTGCTTTATGTTTGCCACGTTGTTCCCTCTTAATAGAGAATGTTTTTGTTCTTGTTTTCTTTATTGTTATTTCGTTGTTTTTTTATCCTACCATATCTTTTTATAAAGATTTCTAAGACGAAGATGAGAGATTTTCACTTAGCGATAAATCCCATTACAGTAATATTTCTTATCACACATTTTGTTTTGAAAAATGCGGTGATCGGAGGAGTTTTATTACACGAGATAGTTCATAATAGATATTAATATGGATAGCATTTCTGGAGTGTATGCATGACAGTTTCCCCTACAAATAAAAAAGTGCGTAAGACGAAAACAACTGCCACTCAAAGCACCGCACAAGGAGGCCCTGTTCAGTCATTAAGTCGTGGACTGACATTATTGGAATATATTTCCGAATCTCCAGGTGGTATCGCCCTAACTGATTTAGCCTTTCAAGCTGGGTTGCCCAATTCCACAACACACCGCCTACTCACTACACTTCAACAGCATGGTTTTGTTCGCCAAGTCGGAGATTTAGGCTTATGGGTTGTAGGTACACACGCCTTTATTGTTGGCAGTAGTTTTCTGCAAACCCGTAACTTACTTGTTATGGTTCACCCTATCTTACGTCAATTAATGGAAGACTCGGGTGAAACGGTAAATTTGGCAATTCTTGACCAAATTGAATTTGATGCGGTGATTGTCGATCAAGTGCAATGTAATGCGTTAATGCGAATGTCTGCACCTATTGGCGGTAAATTACCTATGCACGCATCGGGTGCGGGTAAAGCGTTTCTTTCCACTTTACCAGAAAATAAATTACTGCCTTTGCTCCAGAAAAAAGGCCTAATGGCTTATACCCCTCATACACGCACACTTCCTTCATCCTTAAAAGAAAATTTAGAACAAGCCCGCAAACAAGGCTTCTCTTTCGATGATGAAGAGCATGCTTTAGGTTTACGCTGTATTGGTGCCTGTATTTATGATGAACACCACCAGCCTTTTGCCGCAATTTCGCTTTCAGGTCCTGTGTCTAGAATGACGGATTCTCGTATCACTGAATTGGGTGCGATGGTGATAAAAGCAGCAAAACAAATTAGCCGTGAATACGGTGGCGTAAAAAGTTAATCCGCCCTCTTTCACCTTCCTCATTGCAAAGTAATGAGGAAGGCATCTCCGCAATTAAACCGATTCAGCTTTTTAAAATGACCGCTTTTACACTTTATTTCCGTTAAATATTAAAAAACTGTTATTTCTCCCCTTAAAAAATTGATGCTGATCACAGATGTTGTTTAAGGTGCATTAAGAGTATTGCAACTCTGCTTGTTACCCGTAACAATGTTACCGGTAACAAATACTATAGCTAATACTTATATTCTCTTTTTATAGCCAATAGTAAAGCTCATCACCCTTGTGTGAATAAAGGAAGCATCATTATGAACCCTAAAGATCATGACCATTTTCAGAACGATTTTGCACCTCTAAATGAAACAGTAAAACAGGTTACAGAGCGTATTGTTGCTCGTTCACAATCGACTCGTCGTGCTTATCTGAAAAAAATTGAAGCCGCAAAAAGCCAAACAGTACATCGTGCTCAACTTGCTTGTGGTAATTTGGCTCATGGTTTCGCTGCTTGTCAGGCTGATGATAAAAATCGCCTGAAAAATATGGTTCATAATGATATTGCCATTATCACTGCTTACAATGATATGTTGTCAGCTCATCAGCCGTATGAAGATTATCCTCAAAAAATTAAAAAAGCATTACATGCTGTTGGTGCCGTAGGACAAGTGGCAGGCGGTGTTCCTGCAATGTGCGATGGTGTCACTCAGGGTCAAGATGGCATGGAGTTATCACTCCTTAGTCGTGATGTGATTGCAATGTCAGCGGCAGTGGGTTTATCCCATAATATGTTTGATGGTGCGCTGTATTTAGGGATCTGCGATAAAATCGTTCCCGGATTAGCGATGGCTGCACTCTCTTTTGGTCATCTTCCTGCTATTTTTGTTCCTGCGGGCCCTATGACTAGCGGCTTACCCAATAAAGAAAAAGTCCGTATTCGCCAGCTTTATGCTGAAGGTAAAGTGGATCGTAATGCCTTGTTAGAAGCGGAAGCTGCTTCTTATCATAGTATTGGGACTTGTACCTTTTATGGCACAGCAAATTCCAACCAAATGGTGATGGAAATAATGGGGTTACATTTACCTGGTGCTTCTTTTGTGCATCCTAATACGCCATTGCGTGATGCATTGACTGACGCAGCCGCCAGCCAAATTGTGCGTCTCACAGAAAACACTGGTAACTATCTCCCTATAGGTCAATTAGTTGATGAGAAAGTGATTGTGAATGGCATTATTGCCCTGTTAACAACAGGTGGTTCAACTAATCTCACTATGCACTTAGTCGCAATGGCTCGTGCAGCAGGTATTATTATTAATTGGGATGATTTCTCTGAACTTTCGCAAGTTGTGCCACTTATTGCTCGTATTTATCCTAATGGTCCAGCCGATATTAACCAATTTCAAGCGGCCGGAGGGGTTGCTCTCATCATTCGTGAATTACTGAAAAAAGGCTTAATTCATCGTGATGTAAACACTGTTGCGGGATTTGGTATTGAACGCTATACCTTAGAGCCTTGGTTAAATGACGGCAAACTTGATTGGCGTGAAGGTGCGATAAGCTCTTTAGATAAAGATGTGATTGCTGATATCAATACACCATTCTCATCACACGGTGGTACACAAGTAATGCAAGGTAACTTAGGTAGAGCTGTAATGAAAACCTCTGCGGTACCTGATGAGAATAAAATTATCGAAGCGCCTGCTGTTATTTTTAATAGCCAACATGATATTGCCGCTAAATTTGAAGCTGGTGAGTTAAATAAAGATTGTGTGGTCGTTGTGCGTTATCAAGGGCCACAAGCCAATGGGATGCCTGAATTACATAAATTAATGCCGCCGTTAGGGGTGTTAATGGATAAAGGCTACAAAGTCGCATTAGTTACAGATGGTCGACTTTCAGGCGCATCAGGTAAAGTTCCCGCCGCAATTCATGTTACGCCAGAAGCTGTAAATGGTGGTTTATTATCCAAAGTACGTGATGGTGATATCATTCGTGTTAATGGTAAAACAGGTGAGTTAACGTTGCTTGTCGATGAGCAAACATTAAATGCTCGCCAAGATGAAATCCCTGATTTAAGTGCCAACAATACAGGCTGTGGTCGTGAGTTATTCATTAATTTACGCCGTCATTTATCAGGTGCTGAACAAGGTGCTTGTTGCATTGATTTTTAATGTAGACAAGTTTTGAGGCTTAACGAGGAGCAAATTAAATTTATTTGCTCACCACTTTCTGATTAGGAAATACAATCATGGATCATTGGAATACAAGTGCAGAGTCTGTACTAAAATCAGGGCCTGTTGTTCCGGTTATTGTTATCAACCATATTGATGATGCAGTCCCTATTGCAAAAGCTTTAGTCGCTGGTGGTGTAAAAGTTTTAGAAGTGACATTACGTACAGAATGTGCAATTGAAGCTATCCGCCGTATTGCAAAAGAAGTTCCTGAAGCTATTGTAGGCGCGGGGACGGTAATTAATCCTCAACAATTAGCGCAAGTTACTGAAGCGGGTGCTCAATTTGCTATTAGCCCAGGATTAACAGAAGCATTACTCAAAGCGGCTGTTGCGGGAACTATTCCTTTAATTCCAGGGATTTCAACAGTTTCCGAATTAATGCTGGGAATGAGCTACGGTTTAAATGAATTTAAATTTTTCCCAGCGGAAGCTAATGGTGGTGTAAAGGCATTAAAAGCAATTTCAGGGCCATTCTCAACAATTCGCTTCTGCCCAACTGGCGGTATTTCACCAGAAAACTACCGTAACTACCTTGCACTTGAGAGCGTGCTTTGTATTGGTGGTTCTTGGTTAGTACCTAATGATGCAGTGAAAGCTGGTGATTTCCAGCGTATTACTGAATTAGCTAAAGAAGCTGTTGCGGGTACTCAGCGTTAATTATCTCCGTACAAAAATAGGTTTTATCCAATAAAGGTAGGTATCCCCTTGTACCTATCTTTATTTTTATCTTTTCCTAGGACCATTTATTAAGTAAATCGCTTAGTTTGGGAATAGGCATAAACATCTTCGATATACCCTTCTTTAATTTTTTGTTGTTGCTGTTGCCAATATTCTGGTGATAAAAGCTCACGATGTTGAGCTTCAAAATAGTCGCAAATCCGCTTATCACTACATAGAAAATAGCGAAACTCTTCAGGAAATACATCATTGAGTGCAACGCTATACCAAGGCTCGCTCGCTAATTCATCTTCAGGGTAACGAGCAGGAGGGATCGCCCGAAAATTCATATCTGTCATATAACTAATTTCATCATAGTCATAGAAAATCACACGATGATGCCGAGTTACACCAAAGTTTTTAAACAGCATATCACCAGGAAAAATATTCGCTGCAATAAGCTCTTTCAACGCTTGCCCGTAATCTTCAACAACAGCTTTAAGTTGATTGTCATCGCACTGTTCCATATAGATATTGAGCGGTATCATTCTCCGTTCCATATAAAGGTGACGGATCAGTATTTTATCACCTAGATCTTCTAGCTTATTTGGGATCTCTTGTTCAAAAACAGCCATTAATTCAGGGCTAATTCTTTTCTTATCGATCATAAAATTCTCAAACTCTTGGGTATCTGCCATTCGTCCGACACGATCGTGCTCTTTAACCAATTGATAGCACTCTTTTACACGCTCCGCAGTGATCGTTTTTTGTGGTGCAAACTTATCTTTAATCACTTTAAAAACACGATCATAAGTTGGTAATGTAAATACCAACATCACCATACCTTTTACACCGGGCGCTTCAATAAATTGCTCCGATGAAAAATTCATAAAGGCGAGGTATTCACGATAGTATTCTGTTTTACCGTGTTTTTGACACCCTATAGACATATAAAGCTCAGCGATAGATTTGCTTGGTAATATATCTCTTAACCATGCGACTAATGCCGCAGGAAATGGGGCATAAACCATAAAATAAGAACGGGCAAAACCAAAGACAATACTCGCTTCATCTGCTGAGATAAGGCAGGTATCAATCAGTAATTGCTGCTCAACATTATGAATAGGCAATAAGAATGGAATATATTGATTATTAATCACTATTTTGCCAATCAACCAAGCCGCTTTATTACGATAAAAGAGTTCGTTTGCGATATGAAATACCGCATTCTGCAATTGTTCAGAAGAGAATTGAGCGGTAAGTACACTACAAATAGAATGAATGTCGCGTTGTTTATTTTGCCACGGTAATCGCAAAGGTAAGCGTGATAAAACGTCTTGCAGTAATGTGGGTAAATCACTCTGAATAACAAACTGCTTTGATAAGGGTCGAGGTGCTTGTGTAAAGCGATAAGCTGGTTGGGATGAAAAAACAAATAGGTTTTTTTTATTCAATTCACGATGGTAAAACAGACGACAATAAACAGAATTAAAAAAGCTCTCTGCGATCTCAAACCGAGGGTAATTGGGCAATAATTGCGTATAGTTTTCTTTCACCCTTTGTAGAAAAAGACTTTCTTTATCAATATCATGCCGAATACACTTAAGTTGTTCAACCACTAATCCAACATGGTTATCGTATAAACGGATGCGCTCTTTCATCGCGATTTGAACACCATGCCAATCCGCCTGCTCAAAACGATATTGTGCCCCCGAGGTTATCTCAAGGAAGCGGCCATATTGGGCATCAAAGCCTTGTAAAATTGTTTGAGCAATTAAATCTTCTGGCGTCATTAACAACCTCACGAAAAAGAGGAGCATCCTGCTCCTGAATTATCACCACAAAAATAGATAATGATATTTTTAAAACTTGTGGCTCACTGAAACCTAAAACTGTTGTTCTTCTGTTGAGCCCGTTAGTGCCGTCACTGAAGACATACCACCTTGAATAATCGTGGTCACTTTATCGAAATATCCTGTTCCCACTTCTTGCTGATGTGAGGAGAAGGTGTAACCTTGATTAAGTGCAGCAAACTCTTTTTCTTGCACCTTCTCAACGTAATGTTTCATACCTTCACCCTTGGCATAATCATGTGCCAGATCGAACATGTTAAACCACATACTGTGAATACCCGCTAAAGTAATAAACTGGAATTTATATCCCATTGCGGAAAGCTCATCTTGGAAATGTGCGATCGTGCGATCATCAAGGTTCTTTTTCCAGTTAAAAGAAGGTGAGCAGTTGTAAGCCAGCATTTTTCCAGGATATTTATCGTGAATAGCTTCTGCAAACTTAGCTGCCATTTTCAGATCAGGGAGTGATGTTTCACACCACACCAGATCGGCGTAAGGTGCATAAGCAAGCCCACGACTAATGGCTTGATCAATACCCGCATGGGTACAGAAGAAACCTTCTGGAGTACGTTTTCCTGTTAAGAATGGACTATCGTAAGGATCACAATCTGAAGTTAAGAGATCGGCAGCATCAGCATCTGTTCTGGCAACAAGTAATGTTGGCACATCAGACACATCTGCGGCTAAACGTGCAGCAACAAGCTTTTGTACAGCCTCTTGGGTCGGAACTAATACTTTTCCTCCCATATGACCGCATTTTTTCACTGCTGCTAATTGATCTTCAAAGTGAACACCTGCCGCTCCAGCTTCAATCATTGCTTTCATTAATTCAAAGGCATTTAATACCCCACCAAAACCTGCTTCCGCATCAGCCACAATAGGAAGGAAAAAATCAATATAATCTTTATGTTGAGGACCAATACCATTTGACCACTGAATTTGATCAGCTCGTCTAAACGTATTATTGATACGTTGAACAACATTAGGAACAGAATCAACTGGATATAGCGACTGATCAGGATACATGCTTGCTGCGGTGTTAGCATCAGCAGCCACTTGCCATCCTGAAAGGTAAACAGCTTCTAACCCCGCTTTTGCTTGTTGCAACGCTTGCCCACCAGTTAAAGCACCTAATGCATTAACATAACCCTTTTTCGATTTTCCATTTAATGATGACCAAAGCCTTTGAGCGCCACGTCTTGCTAAGGTATGCTCTGGGTTAACCGAACCTCTTAATTTAATGACATCTTCAGCGCTATAAGGACGGGTAATGCCTTTCCAGCGAGGTTGTTCCCACTCTTTCTCTAATTGGGCGATTTGCTCTGATCTACTAATAGTCATAAAAACAGCTCCTATAAATACGGTAGTGATGATGTTTGCAGTTTATAAATACGTTTTGACGTATCTTTTTTAATTTAAAAGTTGGTAACCCGGTAAAGTCAGAAAATCGACTAATTCATCTTGGGTTGTAATCTTATCCATCAAAGAAGCCGCTTCTTTAAAACGCCCTTCTTTAAAACGAGTATCACCGACTTCTTGGTGTATCACTTCAAGCTCTTCTTTCAGCATTTTACGAAAGAGATCTTTAGTCACGACTTGCCCATCAGACAGTGTTTTTTGATGGCGGATCCATTGCCAAATAGAGGTACGCGATATTTCCGCTGTTGCTGCATCTTCCATTAATCCATAGATAGGTACGCAACCATTACCAGAAATCCACGCTTCGATATATTGCACAGCAACACGGATATTAGCTCTCATACCCTTTTCTGTACGCTCACCGGTACAAGGCGCTAATAACATTTCTGCCGTTATTTTTTCATTGCGTTGTACATCGAGCTGATTGGAGCGAGTCCCCAATACCGCATCAAAAGCAGACAATACTGTTTCAGCAAGGCCAGGGTGAGCAATCCAGGTACCATCATGACCATTTGTTGCTTCAAACTCTTTATCGTCAAATACCTTTTTCAAAATAATGCCATTTTGCTCAGGATCTCTACTTGGGATAAATGCGGACATTCCGCCCATCGCAAAAGCACCCCGTTTATGACAAGTCTGGATCAGTAAACGTGAATAAGCACTTAAGAAAGGTTGAGTCATCGTGATCCCTTGTCTATCAGGTAATACACGATCTGGGTAATTTTTTAATGTCTTGATATAGCTAAAAATATAATCCCAACGACCACAATTAAGTCCAACGATATGCTCTTTCATATGAAAGAGAATTTCTTCCATTTGAAAAACAGCGGGTAAGGTTTCAATTAATACTGTGGCTTTAATAGTTCCTGTTGCTAAACCAAAGCGCTTTTCAGTGAAATGAAAAACATCACTCCACCATTTAGCCTCTTGCCATGTTTGTAATTTAGGAATGTAAAAATAAGGGCCACTCCCTTTTTCTAATAAGGCTTTGTGGTTATGGTAAAAATACAAAGCAAAATCAAATAATCCCCCTGCAATAGGCTTCCCTTGCCATAGCACATGCTTCTCAGGAAGGTGGAGTCCTCTTACTCTAGCAATCAATACCGCAGGTGACGCTTTAAGTTGATAACATTTACCTTGTTCATTGGTATAAGAAATAGTGCCTTTGACGGCATCACGCAAATTGATCTGGCCATCAATCACTTTGTCCCATGTAGGCGCTAAGGAGTCTTCGAAGTCCGCCATAAAGACTTTCACATTAGCATTTAGTGCATTGATAACCATTTTGCGATCAACAGGCCCTGTTATTTCCACTCGACGGTCTTGAAGATCTTTAGGTATTGGATTAACTTTCCATTCTGATTTTATAATGGAATCTGATTCCGAAATAAAATCAGGAAGTTCACCATTATCAACTCTGTGTTTCCAGTTATCTCTTTCAACTAATAAAGCATGGCGTCTATCTGAGAAATGATTTACTAAATCAGTTAAAAAACACTTAACATCATGATTTAATATATCCTTTTCCTGTTCATCAAAAGATTCCGTAAAATTTAATTCTTCTGTAGTTAACGATTGTGACATTCTGCATTCCCCTAAAAGCTTTTACACACCTGATTAAGATTAATGCAGTTTTCACAAAAATCAAAAATGAATTCCATTTTTATTTAAATAATTTTTAACAATGTGATTACATCGGTGTTTTTTTATTGTACAAAAATCAGAATTTCAAAATAATTCGAGGGATCTGGAAGAGATCGATAATAGACGGAAAAAAAGAATGTTAATTTTTGATGATTTTAGCTATATAGCTTTTTCTTATATGAATATTCTTCATACACCACATGAAGACCTCGACATTTAAAAGGTTATTAGATAAATTCAGGCTTCTAGATGTCTAGATGTATTTTAGAGGTTATTGAAATGCCAATTAGAGTGCCCGATGAGCTACCCGCAGTCAGTTGTTTACAAAAAGAAAATGTCTTTGTTATGACATCCAGTAGAGCGAGTATTCAAGATATTCGCCCATTAAAAGTGCTTATCCTTAATTTAATGCCAAAGAAAATAGAAACAGAAAATCAATTTCTGCGATTGCTTTCTAATAGTCCTCTTCAAATTGATATCCAATTATTGCGTATTGACTCTCGTGTTCCTAAAAATACTCCAGTAGAGCATCTCGATACTTTCTATTGTGATTTTGACCAAATTAAAGAACAAAATTTCGATGGACTTATTGTCACAGGTGCACCATTAGGGTTAGTTGAATTTGAAGATGTGGCTTATTGGGATGAAATAAAAGAAGTTATTACATGGGCTAAAGAGCATGTTACTTCCACACTCTTTATTTGTTGGGCGGCTCAAGCTGGATTGAATATCTTATACGACCTACCTAAATACACGCTAGGACAAAAAATTTCAGGCGTATATAGTCATAACACTTGCTCACCATTTTCACTGTTAACACGCGGATTTGATGAGACTTTCTTTGCTCCACATTCTCGTTATGCTGGTTTTCCTATCGACTTTATTCAAAACAATACTGATTTAGAGATCCTTGCAACATCAGAAGAAGCTGGCGCTTATTTATTTGCATCAAAAGATAAAAGAGTTGTTTTTGCAACTGGGCATCCAGAATACGATCCCAATACACTAGCAGATGAATATCATCGTGATGTTAAAGCGGGGCTAGATCCTAAATTACCCGAAAACTATTTTCCTAATAATGATCCGAGTAAAAAACCTATCGCTTCTTGGCGTAGTCATGGACATTTATTATTTGCTAATTGGTTGAACTACTATGTTTATCAGATAACACCGTTCGATCTTACCCAAATGAATCCAACATTAGATTAAAGAAAAACCCCAAAATCAATTTGGGGTTTTAAGATAATCATGACTAAACTAAGAATTATTTATAACGATGAGCCAATGCGTTAGCTGCGATCATTGCATTATAAACATCTTCTTCAGTCACTTTCATTGGCATATTACCCATTGTGTCGCCTTCAGCACAGGCGATTTTAGCAACAGTGCGCCATTCGCTTTCAATGAATTCTTTCATGCCCATATCTTCAAGTGTCAGTGGTAATTCTGCCGCTTTAATAATACGGATCACTTCATCAATTTCTTCTTGTGGTGCATTTTCTAACACTAATTGAGTTAATAAACCGAATACCACTTTTTCACCATGTTGAACTCGGTGTAAAGACTCAACAGCAGACATACCATTATTTACTGCGTGAGCAGCTGCTAAACCACCGGCTTCAGCACCAACACCACTTAGGTAGATTGTTGCTTCAATAGTTTGCTCTAATGCAGGAGTGGTAATTTTGTGGCGAATAGCATCCATTGCTTTATCAATGTTTTCACTTAACATTTCAAAACAAAGTTGTGCTAAACCAAGGCCTGTACGTGATGGACGTTGATTGACTAAATTTAAGCCGTCTGCTTGATAGCAAGCTCGTGCTTCAAAGTAAGTTGCTAGGGCGTCGCCAACACCTGCTGAGAAAAAGCGTTGTGGGGCTGATGCAATAATAGCGGTATCAGCAATAACAACATCTGGGTTTTGTGGTAAGAATAAGTATTTATCAAACTCACCATTTTCTTTGTATAACACAGATAATGCAGTACAAGGTGCATCAGTTGAAGCGATAGTTGGGAATAAAATAACAGGAATGTGCTGATAATAAGCAACGGCTTTAGACACATCTAATGTCTTACCTCCTCCAATCCCAATAATAACGTTCGCTTTATTTTCAACGGCAATTTTACCAAGGCGATTAACTTCTGCCTCAGTACATTCGTAATTAAATTTTTCAACCAGTGAAACAATGCCATTTTCTTTTAGAGAAGGAGCCGCTTCTTTAGTTACTTTTTCTAAAAAAAACTCATCACTAATAATAAATGCATTATCACCAAAATCTTTTACATATTTACCGACAGAAGACAGTAATTGGCTACCAATAAAGAATTTTTTTGGCGAGGTTACAGAGCGAGGTAATATAGATGACATAACTAAATTCCTTTATTTTAGATTTTGCTACAAACAGTAGCAGAATTAGTATTTCATCTTACCTCTCATCATAATATGAATCTAGTAAACTCTCTGATAGTCATTACCTAAATCATTTAAATTCATTATTTTAAATTTATATAAAACAAATAGTTATTTTTAGATAATTTTAAAAAAGCAGATTACCTACGTATTTATTACTATAATAAAGGCATCATCACTGTGATGCCATAAAAAGGACAACACAATAAATCGTTATTTGATATACAGTCATGTTATATTCACGCTATAACAATATATTATTTTATTAAGGTGATTTCTTGTGGAAGACGCTGTTATTCTCGTAGATAAAAATGATAATGAGCTAGGAACAATGCCAAAGCTTGAAGCTCATATTGTAGGCGCCTTACATCGAGCCTTTTCAATATTTATTTTTAATTCAAAACAGCAATTACTTATTCAACAACGTGCAATATCTAAATATCACTCTGGTGGTTTATGGGCAAATACATGTTGTAGTCACCCGCTACCAAACGAATTACTTTCAGATGCTATTCATCGTCGTTTAGATGAAGAATTAGGTATGCAATGTGATATGCAATCTATTGGAACTATTCTGTACAACGAAAAAGTGACAGATGATCTGATAGAGCATGAATTTGATCATCTATTTCTTGGGTTTAGTAACGAATTACCACATAGCAATCCAGATGAAGTAATGAATTATCGTTGGGTTTCTTTAGATACACTCTATCAAGACACTGAAAAAAACCCACAAAATTACAGTGTTTGGTTTCGTTATATATTAAATAGGATGGGGATTGAGCAATTTTCTCGTTGGAGCCAAGGCATTATTTAGCAATTATCTTATTAACACCCTAAATATAAAATCAATTGCTTATTCTTTTGATCTTTTTAAAAACCCCAAGCGCAAAAAAGCCAACCCATTGGGTTGGCTTTCTCGTCTTATTTAATGCCTGGCAGTTCCCTACTCTCACATGGGGAGAC